>Ga0272442_10000169_pt1 | contig 108797 bp, 83 predicted proteins | sample SSMForm2O_FD_200262 | JGI IMG/M metagenome (GOLD analysis project Ga0272442, IMG submission 200262) | Marine sediment archaeal communities from Little Sippewissett salt marsh, Falmouth, MA, United States - SSM-Form-2O | ecosystem: Environmental > Aquatic > Marine > Wetlands > Sediment ...
ACAGGATACATCATTGTTGTCAGTCCCTCATACAACCAGCCAGGATGGAGTTATGCGAAAGGCGGACAGATTTACGATTTCATACCTTTCAAGGGATACTGGGTTGTAATGGAGAACGGACCGGATAACCTGTATGGTTTCTCCACTACACCCATTTAAACCTGAATGTCATGGAGAATTGATTGATAAGTTGTAAAACCCAAAAATTAACCAACACAGATCACCCCCTTCGTGCAGGTTAAATAACCTTATTATAACTCCCAATCACGAAAATACCGCAGCTGTTGATAGATCTTACACACAAAAATTTCCCAATAAAAAACTTTATTATCTATCTGGTATATTAAGAATCAGAGACCATTTGGAGGTCTAATTCATGAACGAAGAGCAAAACAACGAAAAAAGGTTTGAACCCCCGACACCCGTCCCGGCCGGGGCGTTTCGTTTTAGGGTTAAAGACCCTGCACATTTGTGTTCGCCCACAAATACTTTATTTTGCTAAAAATTTTCTGCCGCCGAAAGAGAGTTATACCTAAAAATGCCGGTATACAACCCTGCGATGCCTTATATACTGTATCACCACTTCTCTCTCATTCTGGAGGACCTGATAAATGATGCGATACTCCCCGGACCGCACCCGATAATAATTCTCTGCACCGCTCATTTTTACACAGTCCCGGGGAATTGGATCCTTTGCAAGAGATTCAGCTTTTTCCAGAAGAGAATGAATAAATTCGCGTGGAATTTTCTTTAAATCTTTCTCTACTCCCGGTTTGAATGTGAGGTTAAAGCTGGGCATGGGGGAAAATTCAGAGGCGTTTCTTCAGCTCTTCAAGGCTGATAGACTTTTCATCGCGGCGCTCTGCCACTATGCCCAGGTCGTGGAGATCCTCCTGGAGCTTTTCGTATTCTTCGAGGGGTACTATTATCGCAACCCGCTGCCCTTTTTCATCTGTTACATATCGTTCCACGGCATCCATAGTACTACCAGTACATCATCATCCCCTGTACATAAAATCATGTTTCATATCTCTGGTACATTTACGTGGAGCAAAAGCAGCAAGGCACTACTGTCCCCCTGCTTCCGGCCTTTCTCCACTTCCGGGAATTCTCACGAGGAAGCAGAACAACGGGAGCGGACTTCTACTCCTCCACTTCCGGGATTAATCGACGTGGACCGACTGGAGCCGCCGGAGATCGAGGGAAGGGGGCATGTCGGCAGGAGCACTTCCTGCACGTTCTTCACTGGCAGTCTCTTGACGATTCAGAGCACCTCTCAAAAACTTCCAGTATACCAGAACATATTCTGCTAAAAACTTCTGATATACCATAAGTTTATACGAGACGTCCACCTTATCACGTACCATGCAGGAGCTCACAAAACTCGGGATAGCAGAGATCCTCAATGACTGGAATTACTGGAACCGGGACTTTGAAGAATATGTCCCGAGGATCGAATATCTCAATATAATGCGACGTTTCAGGAGATCCGGTGAAATAATCGTCCTTACCGGTATCAGGAGGAGCGGAAAATCAACGCTCCTGAAACTTGAGATGCAGGACCTTGCACACAGTGTGGGAAAAGAAGCACTCCTGTACATAAATTTTGAGGACGCCCGTTTCCCGGAAGCCCCTGACACCCGGACCCTTGACCAGATCTTCGAGACCTACCGCGAGACCATCAACCCCAAAGGAGATGTGTACATCTTCCTTGATGAGGTGCAGAATGTCGATGGCTGGGAAAAATGGGTCCGGACTGCATATGAACTGAAGAAAGCGAAGATCTATGTGACGGGTTCATCATCAAAACTGTTGTCAGGTGAAATTGCCACATTGATCTCCGGCAGATATCTCCAGCTGGATGTGTACCCACTCACATTCAGGGAATTTCTGTCCTTTCAAAATGTGGAATGCAAAAATATCATGGACTATTCTGCCAAAAAGATTGAGATTCATCGTTTATTTACGGAATATCTCAGATATGGGGGATTTCCACGCGTTGCAATGGTTGATGAAGACCTGAAAAAAGAGGAATTACTGTCGTACTTTCATACGATACTCCTGAAGGATATACTGGCACGGTTCCGGATCAGAAACTTTGAGAAACTCAAAAAACTTGTACAATATCTTCTCACAAACGATACGAAACAAAACAGCATCAACAGTATCACGAGAGCACTGAGATACAACTATGAAACTGTTGAAGATTACATGGATTACCTCAGGCAGGTCTATATGGTCTTTGAACTGAGAAACTTCAGTTATTCTCTCAAAAAACAGCTGCTCTCGGATACCAAGTATTACGCCATCGACACCGGATTTGTCAATGCCGTATCGTTCTCATTTTCCCAAAACATCGGAAGGCTCTACGAGAATGTTGTCTTCAACGAACTGATGCGCAGAGGCAATACTATCTTTTTTTTGAATGAGGGAGGCTATGAGTGTGATTTTGTTGTGCAGGGTGGTGGCGGACTGGAAGATGTTGCACAGAATGATAGTGCACAGGAAGGCAATTTGGTCACCGGAGCATACCAGGTCTGTTATGACCTGAACGAACAGAATATGCAACGGGAAGTATCAGGGCTTGTCATGGCCTGCAGAAAATTCGATCTTAATAAGGGATATATCATCACTGAGAGCACCACCAAAACCGTCAAAGAGGATGGCGTGGAGATCCGGGTTGTTCCCATAACGGTGTTTCTGCTTGGCCTGGTGGACCAGGTGTGATGAAGGCATCACATGCAATTGTATTCAGAAAACAAAATTTTATAATAATTATGGAAGATCGGCCCCCTGCTTATCCGTGAACTACGATGTAGTCGATGATTCGATCAAACAGATCTTTGCCCCTGTTATTGTATCTCCACTCCATCTCCAGGCGATCTCCTATCATCGAGTTCTCGAATATCCATGTGCAACGTTTTCTCTATCCTAATATGAAGTTTAGGGGCGGATACTTCACAATTACTAAAAGCAATTAGATTTTTCGATAGATATTCAGTCCGATTTTTATTTCCTCGTTGTCTGGAATGGATACGTTTCCTTCCGTTGATGCTATCGTGATGGATTTTCCTGACTTTGAAGGTCCAAATTCTTTTGTTATATCTACGGTTATTACCAATTGATTTCCATTCAGCTTCATATCAACATTCTTCATTCAAATAAGTCTCCTTTTGTAATGGATTTAGATGGTCTTAAACCATCCTTCCGTAAAAGAAATCGACATCCTTATCATAAATAATAAAAAAATTGATTCTTCCTGAAAATGAACGCAAAATTAGAACATCTTTTGAAAAATGTGACAAACATACGGGGAATTACTCTTGAAGATCTGAAAGAATCGATTGACGAGCATGAGCTATCTGATCGAGAGAGGGACTTTCCCATTCTATCTAATTTTATCCTTGCCGAAGAAATCGACATCAATGCAATAAAAAATATTGCAGATGATCTGCTTGTTTTAACATGGAGAGATAGTGGAAAATTTAAGGCTTTTCTCAACGATCAAGGCTTTGCACAGGAAGCAATTCAGTCATTAATCAAGGATTTTCCAGGGGATGATGAAGCAGCTTCAATTAGAATCGATGCCTTCATTGAGAAATTGGTCAATTATGACTTATCAGACGAGTCCGTTGGCTTTAGTGAAGCAGATGCCGGGCTCTTTTGCTCCATTTTATTGACAGCAGCGTTTCCTGAGAGGTTTGTTGATTTCAGGCAAGGCAGATGGAAAAAAATGGCAAAAATGCTGGGGTATGAACTGCCAGCCCCCGGGAGTTCGTATGGCCAGATGATTGTATGGGCAGGGAAGTTTGCTCAGGTTGTTGCGAAAACACCAGTCTTTCAAAGATATTGGCAAATAAAATACCCTTTATGGGCTGTAGCCGGTCTATGTTGGAATCTAAAAGATGAGGAGAATGCGAAAACTAACTCTCATGAGGATGAAATGACAGATCTTGAATATGACGACAGGATACCTGCTCTCCCCAACAAGAAAAAGCAGATTATACTCTATGGTCCTCCTGGAACAGGAAAAACCTATAATTCTGTTATTCGTGCACACGAGATAATCTTTGGAGAGCGTGATCCAAACATCACGTATCGGTCTTTAAAGGAGAAACTGCAAAATCAACAAAAAAACGAATTTGATCTTTCCCAACTCACATGGCTTGAAGCAATCATGCTTGTATTTCATGAAAGCAATCGGGATAAAATACAAGTAGATGATATCAAAAAATCAAAGATAATCCAGGCATTTTCTTCATATAAAAATAACCACTTCGTATCGAATACTATCTGGAATATTCTTCTTCGTGAATCAAGGCTTGATTCAGAGACTGTAAAAGTGAAGAATAAAACCGGAAGAGAATATTTCGATAAAGATTCAGAATCAAACTGGTTCTTGACTGAAAAAGGGAAAGAATTCCAGAAACGTCTAATTGAGGATCTCACAGAATCTCCCGATTCCCAATTCAACTTTATCACATTCCATCAGTCATTTTCTTATGAAGACTTTGTCGAGGGAATACGACCCGAAGTAGAAAATGAAGATCAATCGGGCATTTCTTACAGGATTAAAGATGGAATTTTTAAAGAAATATGTAAAAAGGCCGCAATCGATCCAGAGAATAATTATGTACTCATTATTGATGAGATAAATAGAGGAAATATTTCCAAGATTTTCGGCGAACTTATTACTCTACTTGAAGAGAATAAACGAACCGGTGAAAAAGAGGAGATAACCGTCAGATTGCCATATTCGGGAGAGTCCTTCAGTGTTCCGAATAACGTCTATGTGATAGGGACCATGAATTCAACCGATAAATCGATAGCCCTTGTTGATACTGCCTTGAGGCGAAGATTTTATTTTGAACGGCTTGATGTTGATTATAACCTTATTCAGAATCAGGACGCAAAAAAATTCCTTTTCGAGTTAAATAGCACCATTTGCGCAATAAAGAATCCAGATTATGAAATAGGACATTATTATTTTATGAATATCCCTGAAGCTGATTACGAGCACCAAATTCTCAAAAAGATCTTCTCAAATCAGATTCTCCCTCTTCTTGAAGAATATTTCTTCAATGATTGGGAAGCGCTTGCAACAATCCTTGGCCGTGAGTCAATCAAGGTTGAAAAACGGAAAAAATTGGTATGGAATGAAGATTCTGGTATATTCGAAGAAGATACAGGAGATTATGATCAGATCTTTGGCCGTTCAATAAAATCAGCAGATATTGTGTTTGAAAATACCCTGAAAAATCTTGGGATAAAAAAGGTTGATCAAGAGAATCTCTCATAATGTGAGCGGTGTGTGTGCATACTATAGAATTATTTGAATGGGATAGGGGCTCGCAAAAATCTTCTTTTTCAGAATCTGAACTCCGTATAGTAAGAAAATTTAATGATACCATTGTTCGAGAGAAAAAATCGGATGCATTGACTGTCATTAATGGAAAGATCTTCACCTATTCATATGTGGGAATCATTCAAATTGGGAAAAAACGCATTGAAATCCTCCCAAAATTGTTTAATCCGGATGTGAATTATTCCATCACTGCTCTATCAGAAAAAGAGAAAGAACAAATGTTTAAAACCGCCCGAAAAAATTTATTCACACTCCTCTCAATGGCAGGATTAATTCCTTTTTACAAATCAGGGCTCTCTCAATACGGAAAAGAGAATGACTTTTTTGAATTCCTCGTATCTCTATTTCTGAACGATTTAGAAACTACTATGGGGTCAAATTTTCATCACGAATATGTCTACAAAAATGACGATCTCACTCACATCAAAGGGAAATTACACTATCGGAAACAGGCTGAAAAGCTACCCTCTCAATTACATACGTTTTCTTGCATATATGATGAATTTTCCATAGATAATCCATTGAATAGAATGATCAAGGCGACATTACGGAAAATTTCGGAAGTATGTAAAAAAGAAGATAATAAAAAACGAGCGTTTCATTTTTGTTCTTTGATGCATGAAATAAAGGACATTCAAATTACTGCTTCATATTTTTCAAAATTACATTTTAATCGGTTAAATGAAAAATTCAAGGAAATTGTTGAATTTTGCTATCTGATACTATTCGGTTCAACCTATTCTATCGAACAAGGTCAATACCAATATTATGCACTTGTTTTTGATATGAATCTCGTTTTTGAAAAATACGTGACAAAATTATTACGAAATTCTCTCGATGAATTCGCTTTCGATTACCAAAATAACATCTATTTAGCAAGTGATCACGAAACATCTTTTCACTATATTCGGAATAAAAAGAGATTGATTCCCGATATTATTGTGAGAAAAGGAGACAAATCACTCGGAATTATTGATACAAAATATAAGCCAGATCTCTCAAATGGATATATTTCCCATTCAGATACCTACCAAATGATGGCATATTGTGTAGCAAATGAGTCTGATAAAGCGATTCTATTGTATCCAAAACTACCATTCCAATCCGAAATAAAAGAACGCGAACATTTGATCGTTTTAGACAAGCTCCAAAAAGAGAAGAAAAAAGATCGGGCAATCAAAATATTTGCACGGTCTATTCAATTATTTGATTCAAAAGGAAGGATTTTAAGGAGACTTTCTGAAGAAGATGCACGTACCGTTCAATCATTGTTGATCACACCCCTATGAACACAAAAATGAAAACCCACCTCCAATCCCTGAAGACCTTCAAAAAGGTATGGCCTCACATCTGCTCTGAATGTAAAGAGGTGCTTGGTTCAGAACTCCATTATCAGGCAATGATGTATCGCTGTTTTCGTGAATTTGGAAAAGTCCCTGTCGATCAAATTGGAATGAATGTGAAGATTTGGTTTGACAGTCCAATAACGAGTTTCTTCCGAACCCGAGAATACTATAAGAATAAAGATTATCGTGGAGGGATTGAACCCATTCCTGATATTGTTCTCTTTTCACCAGATATAAAAGGTGATTTTCGTCGGAGAAATAATGAAAACACCTTTAAATCGATGCTCATGGCGATTGAGGTAAAAGCATCAGAAAGAGAAAATAGCAGGTTAACGCCTGGTGAAATCTGTGAGGATATATACAAACTGGAAGCGTTCCGGAATGAAGCGAGACGACGAAGAAAAAATTTCATTCCCACAATGGTTGTGCTCGATACAGCTCCACAATCTCAAGAGCGAATGACTTCTGAATCTCTTGAATTAATTTTTCATGGGGCAAAAGCATGCAATGTTGGCCTCTTCTATCTTGCACCAGATAATGAAAGAATACATGAATGGGATATCCCAAAATTATCCATAATGTGAAGCGTATTTCATAAATCACCAGATTTATTTTCTTTTCTGCCGATAGTGGTTACATGCAGCTCAATCCCGCCCAGACACAAGCCGTCACCAATTCAGGCATCCAACTCATCATCGCAGGTCCAGGTTCGGGAAAGACGCGGGTCATTGTTGAAAAAATATTGTATTTACTCTCCCAGGGTGCTGAACAGAGAGACATTCTCGCACTCACATTCTCAGAGAAAGCTGCCAGTGAGATGACGAAACGGCTTGAAGAGTCCACTAATACTTCTGATTTGACGGTGAGCACATTCCATTCCTTCTGCTTTCATATTCTCCAGGAGAATGTTGCAGAGTCCGGGGTGAGTGTTGCAGCTGGTTTGATCGGGCAGACCGGACAGATGATCTGGGCCATTCGGAATATCGATAATTTCGCATTTGAACATATCGTGATTGGCAACAATCAGGAAGAAGCAATCAAACCTATCCTTGACGGTATCAGTCGGTTCAGAGATGAACTGGTGACTCCCGATGATCTGGATGATTACCTGAAAGAGAAGGAACAGGAAGACCTTCCAGATGATGAGAAGGAGAATCTTGGACGATTAAAAGACCTTCTCAAAGTCTATCGGGCCTATGAGGATTACAAACGGCAGACCCGGATGATCGATTATGATGATATGATTCACTTGACTGTCACGTTATTCAAAGAAAAACCGCATGTACTCAATGAATATAAACGCCAGTATCGGTTTGTTCTGGTTGATGAGTTCCAGGATACAAATTTTGCACAGTTCGAACTCCTTCGGTGCCTTGCAGGAGACCAGGTATTTGTTGTGGGCGATGACGACCAATCCATCTATCGTTTCCGGGGAGCGTATTATGGGAACTTTGAGGATTTCAGGGAGATCTGGAAAGAGCACGATCTTACTGTTCTTACCGAAAATTACCGAAATTCGGGGAATATTCTCTCCCTCTCACGACAGTTCATCGGGGAGGGTTCAGGTTCAGACCCAAAGGAACTCTTTACGTTAAAGAAGCCTGGAGATCCCATCATCGTGGCTGAATGCGAAGATGAAGAGACCGAAGCGGTCTGGGTCGCTGACGAGATCGAACGATTGGTTGCATCTGGACTGAGTTATAAGGATATTGCAATCCTCACACGGAAACGTGCCTTTGCCACAAAATTCTCAAGAATTCTCAATCAGAGAGGAATTCCTGCCTCGTTTTCCGGTGAGATTGGGTTCAGGAATGAACCTGTCATCCGGGATGTTGTTGCATACCTTACCTGTATAAAGAATCCTCACACCGCCGGTATCTCTTTGAATCGACTCATGAGCCGGGCCGGGGTATCTGAGAAAGCCACACAACAGATCAACCAGAAAGGGCGATCGCTCTCCTGGGAGGATGACTTCAGCGACGGTGTCTTCGAAGCAATGCAACAGTGTGATACGCTTATCCGCGAGGAGTACAGGCCGGCGGTTCATGATCTCATCCAGACACTTGAAGTCTTCAGAGAGAGACGAGATGCACTCACGCTCTCTCAACTTATCTACCAGGTTCTCATCTCTACAGGGGGATTTTACGCCCGTGTGCTTGATGAGAGCAGAAACCGTGAACGCATGCTTCTGAATCAATTTTATGAGATGGCTCAGGAATACGAGGCGGTCACCCCGAACGCAGAAATCAGTGATTTCCTGGAATATGTGGATTATCACCGGCGGCTTGATGAGGATGATCTTGAGGATGAAGAGGGCGACCACATCCACATCATGACCCTGCATAAGAGCAAGGGCAAGGAGTTTTTCGTGGTGTTCATTCCAGAGATGTCTGAGAGGAAATTCCCATCAGACTACCGGAAGAAGAGATACTCTGTCCCGCCCGAACTTGCCAAAGGTAGAACGGCAGGGAAGGATGAGAAGGTGCTCTTCCAGGAGGAAGAACGTCGACTCTGCTATGTGGGAATGACCCGTGCGATAGAACGGCTCTATCTGGTTCGGGCCCGGTGGTATGGAGAGAATAAGAATGAATCAAAGCCATCTGCATTCTTAACCCAGGTTGACTACACCAATAATCCCCTCATCCAGGTGGTTCAGGTACCGAAGATCACCACTGATATTGCCATTGAATCCACCAATGAACTGGATATTCTTCGAGCACACGTACAGCAGGAAGCCGTGGAAGCAATATCCGGTATGCGGCTCTCTACAGCACTCCAACGAATCATTGAACTGGAGAAGATACGGCTCATCGAGGAAGGACGGGATCTTTTGCAATTCGATACGCGAACCTTCCTTTCCGTCCCTGATGAGGGCGTGAGGATATCTCAATTATTAGCAGGAGATGAGACGCACCCTATTGAACTGCCGACACGATTCTCTGCGACCTCGTTAAAGACGTACGACTCCTGTCCCCTCAAGTTCAAGTTCAGATATGTCTTGAAGATTCCTTCTGAACCAAAAATCTTCTTTGATTTTGGATCCGTGATACACAACGTCATCGAGCTTCTTGCGACACAGAAGATGGAAGGAGTTCTCCCAACACGAGAAGAAGCTCATCGGTTACTCGATCTCCTCTGGCCAAAGACGGCATTTCTTACCACGACCCAGGAACAGGAGAAGAAGGAGACGGCCATCCGGATTCTTGATACATATCTTGCATGGGAGCTCCAGAACCAGAACGCGATTCTTGGCAGCGAAGAATCGTTCACATTTAAGCAGGAGGAGATCTCTTTTTCAGGAAATATTGATCGAATTGAAGAGACCCCGGATGGTCAGTTGCGGGTCATCGATTTCAAGACCGGAAAGAAACCGTCGAAACTCACGAAAGCCCGTATTCCCGAGGAGATCCAATTGAATCTGTACTCCCTCGCGATACAGAATATCTACGGAAAATTGCCCCAGGCAGCATCATTTTTCTACCTGGAGGAAGGGAAAATTGTCGATTATACTCCCACGAATGAGACTATTGAAGCGTTTTGTGAAAAACTCAACGAGATAACCAATGCGGTCCGGAATAGAGAGTTTGATCCGTGTCCTGGTTGGGACTGTTCCTATTGTGATTATGCAGGACTGTGTGAAGCGTTGGAGAGGCGGGAATGATTCGGGCTGTCTGTCATGCTTTGCCAGGTTCGCTTCCACAACGACACGGTTACCCGGCCCCCGAAGACGGTCCCGTCCAGGTCCTGGAAGATGAGTGATGAGACCAGGTGGTGGGTGACGGTCGGTCATTCACCGGAAGAGCAGGCCTCAATGCTTAAGCAGATTGCTGAAGCGGAGGAGAAGAGGAAGATGCGGTATATCATCTCTGTGCCGAGTGGGTACTATGAGATTGAGTACGGACTGGTGAAGGGAGGTGGGAGAGGATAAGGAATGATTTCATTCTTCTTTTTCCCTTAATGCCGAAATAACGAGCAGCAGGAAGGCAATTTATAAAGGGTTCATCGGTTGGGATTGATTGCAACAAAGGGTAGAATACATTTCTCTATTAACCTCCCCCTTCCCATGCAATCCACCAGAAAATAAACCACAGATGTAAAAAAATCGGAGAATTTAAATAAGGCTGTATTACGTGCCCTGATAGCGAAGAAGACGATTTTAAAGGGAATTCGGATAGTAAAGTGATGGGGAAATAGAATCTTCCCTCCAATATCATTAGCAATAATCCTGTGCATGTTCGCTCATGTAGAGATTCTCCAAATTTACACATTCCTTCACAGCTTTGATCACATCAGGCTTTGTAAGATCAAGCACCCTTAGTTTCTCGCCCACCTTGGCGATTGCTTCGATGCGATGGAAATCGTTATCGTAAGTCTCTGCGAATCTAGCAAGACCTCGCAACTTAGGTAATGCATCGGCAAGATAGAAGCCGTGTGGGTCAACAAGATCTGCCACAATTCTTCCATCATCCATTTGAACAAAGAAGATGAAGTCGGGGCAAAAAGGAAGGTACTCGCCCGGCCTAGGTTCGTATGAGATCGATAACGCCTCCTTACAAACCCTACTCGGATTGCGATACCAGGCACAGAATCCTGGTCGGGCCATTTCCGTATCGAGTACGGTCGTTTCCCAGTCATTAAGTCTGATGGGAAAGACTCCGGTACTATCGGCCAAAAGATGATTGGTGCGGGTCGGCAGAGGCATCTCATTACCCTTGCCGTCACGTATCTTCGTATCTTCCTGACGCACTTTTGGTCTATCAAGAGAGATGCGTTGTGGATTGGATGACATAGCCTGGATATCGTCGTACTCTGCCTGCTTGCGGTCATTGAGTCGGGTACGCTCTACCCGGGTTTGACCGAACCATTTCGTGGCCAATTTTTCTGCTTCGCTCTCGACTTCCGTCACAATCTCCGGTATACGAGCTAAAGCGGCCACTTTCACGTGTGCATCCCTGAGATCGTCATCGTCTGCTCCCTCTCCTGCAAGGTACTCGGCATAGGTGCGCGTAACATCGTCCGAGAATGCACGACGAGCAGCACGATAGGCGTCCTCAATCGCACGATTGTCCGCCACCTCGGTGAACTCATCATTGGTTACGCCGCGATCAACCATGTTGACTCTCAGGTTTTCTCCCGCTACGGTCTGGATGTCTCTTATGGCGCTCTCAACTTCGGATTTATATCTTGCAGCTAGTCCATCGAGTACGCTATGCAGATATTCATGCGCCTTGTCCCCTGCATGGTCTATCAAATTATCAGTAGAGAGCGCCTGAGCCAAAGCTGTCAGTCTTTTTATCGGCTTGGCATTGTTCCTGGGGATAGTCTCAGATGGCAATGTGAGGTAACAGTCCCATACGGAATCCGGAATTTCCGGATTGGGTAACATCTCGGCAGGAGCGAAAAGGATACGCCGGCCTTCACCACCACCTGTACCCGTCGCATTCTCGTCATCATCCCGGTCGGTACTCCCCTTCATCAGCCGGTCTGCTACGGTGGTTGCTGTTTTATGGTCAAAGAATGGTAGAAGGCAATATACGCTGTTCAGCGTCTCAATGCCCGGGATTCGGCGTGCCAGGGGGGTACGGACCATCCTACCGAGAAGCTGGGTGATATGGGTCATATCCTTCGCCGGCCGGAAGGACATCATCACCTCAGCGCGGGGACAATCCCACCCGGTAGAGATTGCATTCTTGGCAAACAGGACACGAATGCTTGGTGTATCCTGTACCCGCTCCGGGGCGATATAGGGAATTGTCGTATGCCCAATGGTGAGATCTTTATGCTCTCCGAACACGTTGGCAAACGCATAATCAAGTGCGGGGAGGGTTGAAGGCCATTCGCCATAGATCGTGGCTACTGCATCGGAAAGCATCTGGTCGCTGGCTTTATCCGGGACCTGAACAACGAGAAGCGGCACAACAGTTTCCGGTTCCCCCTGGCTTCGGGTATATTCAGCCCAGGCATGGGTAGACTCAACCACCTTCCGAACAGCGCGTTTCAGGAGCACCGTGTCGAACCGACCCGACTCAGCAGGGAATCCGAGTACGATGTCATCCTTGAGGAGCCCGGATGCCTGAACCCTGGCCGAATCAACGTCGACAGATGGAAGTGCAGTGCGGCCCACCATGTCCCTCATTGCATTCTCGAACCGTTCAACGGTGGCGCTGATACCCCACACGATCGGTAACGGTGGGACTGTACCGTGGCCATTGATGAGTTTCTTTACAATGGTCGGGCGTTCGCGGTTCCTGGTTCCCATGCCCCGATGAGCTTCGTCCAGAATAAAGTAGAGCGTGAAAGATTCATCTTCGATGGTGTTTGTTATGGTATCCCAGATTGAGTTCTGCTGTTCGTCGGGACGCGACGCGACCAGTAACTCCTGATTGTTATCTATTTCCGTATTTGCTCCACGTACGAGGTGTGAGTGCTTCGCAAATTTCTGCGTGTTCAGGAAATAAACCGTTTGAGGATTGAATTTCAGGTGGTTAAACGTGGTCTGTACCGGAACCATCCGATCGAGCTTATCAGAGGCCGCCCGAAGACGTGCCCGCGATTGTTCGTTCAGCGAGGGGTCATCGGAAAACCATACAACCACAGCGCCGGGGTCTGGTTCAAAGTCAAATTCATCGGACCCGAAGAAAAGGGCTTCAATGACAGCAGCAGCCATCACCGTCTTACCTGCCCCAGTGGTCGCTGAAAGGGAAAATTGCGTGCGGTTGCCATCTTCCCGGTAATACCGGCGCGCCCTGCCCAGGTTGGTTAACACTCTGCCGACCGCATCGGTCTGGTAATCCTTGAGGGTATATCGCATCAGGCGCACCTCCCACTGTTGATCTCAAAATTGGCCAGGTATGATTCATAAAGACGAATGGGTGTGACATGATCTGGCAGAAGGGAGCAGATCATCTGGAAACGCCGATCGTCATCTGTAACGATATAGGCAATTTTCACGGTTTTCGAGCCTGATATTGCATTCACGAAATCAACGGTCTCATCCAGTGCCACAAGCACTCCGTACGCCTCAGTTATATCCCAGCCTCGTCTGGGAATGGCATAGATAATCCGGCCGACACACCCGGCACGGAGCCAAAGTAAGGGAGCCACCTTATCGAATGCCCGGTGATGGGATACAGAGAGCTGCCCCTCGTAGGTGAGCGTAAAAAACGCAGCATTTTCTTTAAACCCTTCTGACATCGGGAATTCATCGGTGAATTTGTAGTCTCCCACAATGGATTGACCATCCGGCGTCCTTCCCGTGATGGCGGCCTGGATCCGGGGCTTGGTAAAGTAGTCGCAGATTCCCCACCGTTCCCATTTGGGATCGCCAGGGCGCAGACCACTTTCGCGCATTATTTTTTGCTCATCGGCGGCGACTTCATTGTTAGTAACTGAAATACACTGACGGCAACCACTGTCTTGGCGATTGAGGCGCATCACCGCATGAGCGGTGGTGCCAGAACCAGAGAAGAAATCGAGTATAATTGATTTAGTTTTATCCTTCACGAAGAAGCGAAGTACATCTTCTACTGCATAGAGAGACTTCGGAAAAGGAAACCTTCTTCCGGGTAATAAATCCCCCAGTAAACGAGACCCATACTGGGTCGCATCGTGACCTGCAATTCGCCATTGGGTTCCAGGTATAGCAAGTACAAAAGAAGCGTCGTTGGACTTAACAAGTATAGACCCGTTTGGTGTTAGACCATCTTGTTCGAACTCCCCTCTCTCTATCTTTGCGAACTCACCATCTTTTAAAATGTAAATCACAAAGCCGCGTTTGGCGTTGCCGCCAACCCGAACCCTGCCTTGTTCCATCCGTTCTAGGAAAGTTGGGGCTGACCACTGCCAGTTGCCTTCACTCTTATTTTTACGAATTGGTAAAACAGGAACCAACCCAGAAATAGGCTTAGCTTTTGATTCCCCTTTAGGCAAGGGCTCTCCAACATGAGTAATCCGTTTAGTGTCTGGGTCGACATAGATCGGGTAGAAACACCCCGGTGAGTGTTCTCTTTCCGCATTTGTCCCCGAACGACGCAACAAGTCCCACCGGATATTACCTGTATGGGTTCTCCCCTTGCTTGAAACCCATTCACGGCTTAGCTTTAGTCGTTGTGGGGCTGCTTTTCCGAACATAGCGATGAATATGTATTCATCGCTACGACCGAAGCCGCCAACACGAGCGACATTGGCGGGATTGATCAACGTGCTGATCATCTGAATTCTGGCCTCAGGAAATACCTGCTCAAGTAATAGACCTAGCCTTAGATACTCTTTTTCATCGATTGTAACGATCAATACCGAGTCATCAGGATTTAACAACTCGCGCGCAATCAGCAGACGCCGCTCCATCATCGCTAGCCACTTGCTGTGCCGGTATAGGTCGTCGCTCTCAACGTAGTCATTGTTGTACTTCCAATCCTTTGCGCCAGTGTTATATGGTGGATCGATATAGATGGCGTCTATCTTGTGCCGGTGCGTATATGTCAGCATCTCCAGGACATGGAAATTTTCACCGTTGATGACGGTGTGAAATGGTTTATTTCCCCCACGCTCGATCCGTCCGGTCTCAACGAGTCCCGGGTAGAGGGGATCACGGAATGCTGCGACAACGACGAGATCTTTCGTGGTTACAGACCTTCGTTCGGGCAGGTCTCTGCCGATCTCGATTAGATGTGCAGTGTCCGACCCCTCGTTCCGTTCGACACTCACCACTCGCCAGAGTCGCTTATCTCCCTTTTCCAGACTCCCTCGCGGTGGAAGGATCCGGACGGTATCTCCCTTGCGCACACGACGTTGGGGAAGATCTACTGCCTCGGGGCGGTGACGTTCAAAGACTAGGCCAAAAGAGCGTCGTTTTAGCAATGCACGGTATTCTGCCTCCAGATCCATCCCCAACTGTGGATCAACACCTTTCGCTTGATGAATAAGGTCAGTAAGTCTCGACATCACCGCTCTCCGTAGAAATAATAGAAATCATTAGGGGCGTGAATTATTTAATTACCTTTATCCCGTTTGAGTATTTTATCCCCTCCCCCGCTCTTGCGTCACGCCGGGGGATAGGCAAGTATCTCCCTCTCTCCGCCCCCTAAAGGGATTACCACCTATTTGGCGGGGTTAAAAGGTATTTCTGATTGTAATCGTCATGCATCAAAATCAAAATTTCCTTATGCAGTCACTAAAATTTCTTTTCAAAGCCTAGTAAAAGCAAATGAAGATTTGAAAAACCATTTTGGGATTCACTTGGATCAAGTACTAACCACAGACGAATGGGGAATCGCGAATATCAGTTTTCAGATACGTCACCTCATTGCACATAAAATGGGGATAATTGATGAAAATTATGTCACAAAAACTGGAGATTCATCATGGATTGTTGGAAGGAAAATCATCATCAGTCACAATGATGTGCTAAATTTAATTCCCATTATTCAAAAAATGGCTGAATTTTTAACTGAGTCGATTAGCGATTAATCCTTTTTCACAAATTTCCGCGGTTTACCCATGCCTGAAATTTTGCCATATCAAGCACAGATAGTAATTTTTCATTAGTTTGAGTTTGAAGCCATTCTACAGCGCCTTTTTTAAACCCACCTCCATCGACAACCACGATTGTTTTATAGGGAAATTTTTCGTTAATATTTTTAACAAGATACGGGAATTTTTCATCCACCGATCCACTACTCTGTTGCCATTTAGATTCAATAATCAGACAATCGGGGTATTTTTCAGGGTGATAAAGAACAAAATCCCCATAAACACTCGAATTGTAAATACTTTTACAAAGATATAATTGTCGGGTATAAATTTGCTGTTTCAGATAAAGAGCCGTTTTAAAATCTTTCCTACCCACAAACGTGTAACCGTTATCACGAATTAAATTATCAATAAAATTTTCTAATCTATTCCCAGTTCTATTTGCTTGACGCCCTCCCTGTTCCATTAATAGTCAGTAATATTTTTTCTTGTCTTATATGTTGTTATTAATAATTCTTCAACTGGATTTCGTCCATCCTTCTTACAATTAACAAATCTAGGGGCCATAACAACATTTTGAATAAAAGGTTTCATGGCATAGATATCGCGAATAAATTTTGTATTTGAATTTGAAAGCATAACTTTGACATTTTTCTTTGTAAGGTCTAGAGCGAAGTCTCGTAGTCGGATCTGGTCCTTTTCCGTGAAGTCATTGCGTGTGTAACTTGTGAATGAGATCTCATCAGTTGGGTGGTAGGGAGGGTCACAATAGACAAAATCATCTTTTTTGGGGTTGATTGTATCAAACTCTCGATATTCAATCGTTGCGCTCTCTAATGCCTCATGACATAACCAAATATTTGGTTCATCAACTATCCGGGGGTTTGAATAGCTCCCCATTGGAACGTTAAACTTTCCTTCCTTATTTACCCGAAATAAACCATTATAACAGGTTTTATTGAGATATATCAACCTGGCAGCACGCTTAATTGGATCCTTATTCTCATGCTGGCTTCGAATTTTGTAGTAATACTCTTTATCATGATTTTTTTGGTGATTTTTCAAAGCATCAATTAATTTATCAGGATCATTTTTAATCACCTGATAGGTTATCACCAATTCGAGATTATGATCAGAGAGATAGGCCCTTTCAAGCTTCTTATATATTGAAAAGAATAATGCCCCTCCCCCAACAAAGGGCTCATAATAATCATGAAAATCATCGGGCAGCGCTGGAACCAATTCTTTTAATAAACAGCGTTTTCCTCCCGCCCACTTGACAAAAGGTAATGGACCTGTATTACTGGAAATTCCATTATCATCTTCACAAATCACTTCAGATTGTTCTTTTTCACGTTCGAAAAGATTTTTTTGAGCGGACGTTAAACTTGACATTTGGCTGTCCTAGTATTAAACCTTCTAATTCTTATGGAATTGTAAATGTTTCTTTTTGGTTATTCGAGTTACCAAATCTTTTTTGAATTTCAAAGACTCCTTGGAGTTTGGCTCTAAACACGGCATTTATGCAATTCAATAATCGATCTTTACTTAATCCATCGGCATAAATTTGGTCTAGGACCATATAACTTTCCAAACCCTTTTCGGTTATCGATAAATCGAATACAACTCCCATTTGATTCAACGCAGATTTCAAATCAAATAAAAATTCATTTTTTTTCTTTTCTGGAAGCTTGGATATTGCCTTTTTATGAGGTTCATCAATATTAGTTTCGCAAGTAATTACTGTGAGGTCTTCTTTATTTTTAGGTTGAAACACTTGCATAAAATGATGAGAATCTGGAAATTGTATAACGAAAAAATAATTCATTGTCTCCTTTTGTAATTCCTTGACCAGAAGTTTTTCTTCTATTAACCAATTTTTAACAGAATTCGATGATTTAGTCCCCATACATAATCATTGATCAACTAGGTATTATCATAATTTATTCAATCCGTGCGCATTGTGAAAGTAAAAACCTGGTCCGGAATTTTTAGACGCCCCACAATGTTCATTCCGGTCACCAGTCCTTTCCTCCTGGCGTCCGGTTATCCCGTTTCATCTCGGAACGACGACGGCCATGCTCGCTCATGCACTCGCTTCGCATCAACTGCCATTCACACTCCTCTCAGACTGCTCTTCGCTGATTCCTTGTAAAATTGCTATCAAAAATTCTTATCAAAAATATTTATCAATATTACTTATCTAAAATTATAAATACTATCAAAAACTATAGCAACATATGGCAGAGATGAAATTCCCCTGCATCAAAGGAGGACAACATGGGCGTACATATTATACCTGTGTAATTCCCGCAGACAAATTGTCTGAATTGTATAGTACTGGTATAATTACCGCTGATATCTGGAAACCAGACCATCCAGAGGGTTATCAGAGAGAACCAGTAAGACAAAGAGCCCGAAAATTTGGTAATTTTGTAGCTGGTGGAGGGATATCTCCGACTTCGCTCCTAATGTATCAAAGAGATCTTCAAAATGGGGTGAAATTTGTTAATGGCGAAATCTTGATTCCAATAAAGAAATCAAACGAGCCATTGTTGTACATCGTCGATGGACAACATAGAGCACTTGGTCTTGAAGACGGTTTCACGAGAGGAGTTATTGATAATACATTGAAATTCGAAGTACCCGTAATAATACTCTTAAAAGATACGGAAGATCCCTATATCGAAGAAGCTCAACAATTTGTTACTATAAATTCCACCCAAAAACGAGTGAGAACCGACCTGGCAAATCAGCAACTTCTAAAAATTGCCCAAAAAGGCGGAAAATTAAAAGGGGTTATCACGAATGGAACCATTATTGATGTTTCAGCACCGAAAGACATTTTAAAATTATATGCAACGCATGTCACAAACGCATTAACTGATGATTCCAATTCTCCACTATACGGGAAGATAGTTCGACCAGCTACAGCCAGAGCCGATTCTGGGTTGCCTTCATCCTCTCAATTCGAAGATTCACTTTTGGATAATTACGTTGAAGGCTCAGTAATGTCGTTCGCTGCCAATAGAGGCTATGCCATTGGAGAACTCGTTGAGTTATTAAAAAATTACTGGGCTGCAATTTTTGAACTTCTTCCAAACACGCTGGAGAAACCCTCAGAATACTATGTCACTAAAACTATCGGTACACATGCACTGAATGCCTTGTTGCCATCGATATTCAATTTAAAGGGACTAAAGAAGGTACCAACCAAAGATGACTTTAAGAAAGTATTATCCACGTTAGAATATATGAGCAATGAAGATCATTGGGGTAAAGGTGGATCGATTGGAGACTTTGGTGGTGGAAAAGGAGCCTTCAAACGACTTACCAAAGATCTTCACACCAATCTCCTTAATGCATAATTTTTTTAAATTTCACTTTTTTGAGGATTAGATATTCTAATGATATATTCAATTTCATACGGCGACCACTCCCCCGCTTCTGCGTCTAACGCCGGCGGATAGGCAAGTATCCCCCTCTCCCTGAAGGAGAGGCAATCATTGTGATGATAGCGCGAATTCGCCATCCTTCACCGGTACAATATAATTGAACCCCCCCACTCACCCAAACACCCCCAGCAGCTCCCGTATATCCCGGAGCACCACATCCGCCGTCTCCACCCGGTCCTCGTGGAAGTTCCTATCACCGTAACTCGCGTACGCGGTCATCATCCCCATCCGCTTCGCCGGTCCGATATCCCTCCGTAGGCTGTCTCCGACCATCAGGACCTCGGAGGGGTTCCGGCCGACCCGCTGCAGGGCATACCGGAATACCTTCGGGTCGGGCTTGTGCGACCCCGACAGGTCGGCGGTGACGATCTCGTCGAAGATGGGATAGAGCCCGGTCCTCTCCAGGCGGGAGACGGCGTTCTTCAGGTGGGCGTCGGTCACGATCGAGAGCGAGAGGCCACGGGCCTTCAGGGCCAAAAGCGTCGCCTCGATGCCCGGGTAGGGAGCAAGGTCGCGGATCTTCCACTCCTCGTACGCCTGGCAGCACCGGGCATACAGCGGGCCGGAATAGACGCCGTTGTCGGTCATGAAGTCCCGGATGTTCTTCCAGTCCTCGAACCCGTGGCCGTCCCTCCGGAGGAAGTACCCGAGGAGGTCCATGGCCCGGTCCAGGCCGAGGACGCGGTTGACATGGGTGCAGGCGGCGATCTTTGCCTCGACGAAGTCGAAGAGCGTGTTGTCCATGTTTCAGTTTGTAGGGTTTTTGTCGGCGAGTTGGTGTTCTCGGGCTTGATCGCTACTGCTGGATTTATCATTGTCTGTTTAACTTGTTTGGTCATTGTTGGTACGTATAATGGAATCGTTGTCCGGTTTTCGTCGTTTTTGGTCGGTGCTAGTATGCTGTGTTTATTCATATTCCCCGTTTCAGCGTGGTTATCGTCCATTCTTCGAATGGTTGCCTGAATGATTCGAAATGCATCTCATCCGGATCATCGTTCGATTCCCAGACGGTTCAGTCTCCTGCATAATTCGAGTTCCCTTTCAAAGTCCCTCTCCATCTCCTGGTTTCTGAAGACAACCTTCAGGCTCTCTCTCCTACTCCCCTTTCCACGGTATTCATCGTAGATGAATGCCGGGCCGCACTTGACGATACCGAAGGCAGCTGCAAGCCGATAGACGAGGTCGATTGCCTGGTTTGGCGTACAGGATCCACTGCCAATGGCCAGTATTAATTCCGGACTTTTCAATGGGCCAAGGAGCTCAGGAATAATAGCATAGGGAATATCGCGGATATGTGAGTAGACAGAAATTATCGCAGCGTCTCCCCTTAGAGCCTTCGTCCACTTTTCAAGATGGGACTCTATGATAGGGGAATTCATGAGTGAGAGTTAACGGCAGGAGGAAAACATTTGGGTTAATTAGAAGCCGGTGTCATCCACCAATGCATTGAGCATGAAATGAACACATTACCCTGATAAGCCGATATTAATCATTCTTATGTCTCTATAATAGCCTGAATCAGGTATGGGACCTAAATCTTCAGGAAACGGGTTTGCGTAATTTCTCGAGACGCATCCCCCGGTGAAATGGTTTATAGACAGTGTTGCCCCATACAATTGAGTGATACCCGTGCCTCCTGGTAAACATACTGTCCCGGCATCCCGATGTTACGCTCCGAGTATGACAAGGGATTACAGCCAGATATCAGATACCGCAAGGGCGGTGGAACGTGTTGTTGAACCGCGGATACTGTCATACCTCAAATCGATACAACCTGCCCTGGCCGACATGCCGGCGGAAACTCCCTTTGTGATTACAGACTATGGAGCAGCCGACGGGGTGAATTCAAGCCGGTTGTTCGGGGACATTATCAATTGCATTCGCGAAGTCAATCCTTCTTTGAGAGTCAGGCTGGTCTATGTTGATATTGCAGATCCGGCTCCGTTCAATCAGTTCTGGGAGAGATCTTTCCTGTCAGAACTGGACAATGTAGAGGCAGAATATATCCGGCGCTCATTTTATAAACCGCTTGGAGCGGCCGGAACTGTTCATATCGGCTTTTCATCGACCTCAATGCACTGGATGGACACCAAAACCATTTCTGCCGGATTTTTCCGGAACCCTGCCTGTATCTAGGCCAACCAGTTGCCCGGGGATGAATGCAGGAAATTCGTTGAGAAATGGAAGTCCGACTGGCGGATTTTCTTTCACGAACGGTCACGTGAACTGGCTGATGGAGGGATGCTGTTTCTTGCGAACCTGACCCGTCTCGATGGCGACCGGTGGCCGGCATCGGCAGGATACAATAACCTCCGTGAGATATGCCACTCACTCTACAAGGAGGGATGCATCTCTAAAGAAGAGCTTCACGCAATTTTTATACCTGATTACTTTGCCACACCGGACGAGATGAGAAACCTGGTTGAAGAGGATGCAATCAGGCAGCATTTCTCCCTGGAGTATATGGATGCCATGACGATTCCCTGCGCATATTTCTCACGGATGTGCGGTTCTTTGCAGGATACCAGGCAGAGACGCCAGCTGGCACACTCGCTTGCACGGGTGGTCAGGGCGTGGAGCGAGTCCTCCCTGCGAGTGGGACTGTCACCTGATAATTCCTGTCTTGTCGATGAGATCTACAGGCGTCTGGAGGACAGGTTTTTTGAAGCGCCAGAAGGTCTGCCCTATCAATACTGCATGATGGGACTTCGAAAAACAGGCGATATGCGGTGAGTATCCGCCGGGCAGTCCGGGAGATTATGGTGGGCTGGTGAGGATCTTCTGCATCTCCTGGTAGCATTGAACGCAGGATGAAACAGGCGTAATGCGTGCAAATTACATCTGCCCTTCTATTGCAGGGGTCAGGATCACTTTCGATGGACCGGTGTCATTCGTAACGTACGGTCTGATGGCGGTACCCAATCACGTTTTTACATAGGCTTTAATTGGTATCTATTAATTATACTGAGGTAAAAGGCCATTTGGAGGTCTATTTTATTAACGAAAAGCAAAACAATGAAAAAAAGGTTTGAACCCCCGAAACTCGACACGGCCTGGGCGCAAAAACCCCAACTTTCTTATCCCATTTCTAAACAAAACAATTTTGGACTCCTTTTCATGTCAGCCACTTATTGCTGCAAGTTCCCAGGGCGGATTCTGTCCGTTCATGTAGATCCAGTATCCTTTCGTTGGATGCATTAATGAGTTGTAACTTGGATCCGAATTGAATATCGCGCTGTCATAGCTCTGGGTGGCGGAATTGAACCCAATTATATGAGACCAGACCTTCATCGGGGGCGTATCCACCGAAAGCAATGACAATCGTGCACTTGTTGGCGTCGTGTCTGAAAATCCGATTGCATTCCACCCTTGATAAAGTAACTTGGTCGGAGGGGGATCTGTGGCGACACTCTTGAAGATCAAGGGAACCTGAACGGAATTCACCGAATAAATCCATATGCCATCCAGGGGTTTTACAACCTCAGAGTCTGCCAATTTTTCCCATCTCCCGGTATTTGCAATATAGATATAGATAGAGCGCATGCCTGTATCCACTCCTGAAAACAGCGTTCCGGCGGTGTTATGCCCATCTTCAAGTCTCCTTGGTACAGAGATGAAGTTCCAACCTGGTAAGAGGTCGAGTGTCATATCTCCTGCAGGAGTGGGGGATGTCGTAATGGTAGTGGTACTTGTTACCGTGGGTGAAGTTGTCGGTAAAGTTGTTTGTGTAGTCGTTGGAGTTTGCGTTGTCGATGTCACATAAATATAGTCAGACCTTGTAATGGCACTTTTTTGTCTTCCGTTGCCACGAATCTACTGTAACTGTCAAATTCGATATTGATTTTTTGATGAATTTTGTTGACGTAGAACACTTACTACTTTTTAAAAGTGGCAAAGTTAGGAAATAATGGCTCTGTTGAAATGCTCATAAGAGATTGAATGCCCTCTGATATCTCGCAAAAAAGCGCTTAGATCCATCGTCCTTTGGAAGGGTTTCAACAGAGCCGAAATAATTAAAATTCCATCTTCTTTAAAATATGCCCAATTATTTTTCGAACTACCTAATTAATATGAATATAAATATTTTATTCATGAGACAATGAACAGCTTCAATAGAACAACAGATGAAAGCAGATCACGGTGGGAGACAAATGCTGATTACTGGGACAACAGGATGGGCGACCATTCGAACCATTTTCACTGTAATGTTGTAAGGCCACATACTGAAGAACTGCTAAATATTCAGGCAGGGGATATCGTTCTGGATATCGCCTGCGGAACAGGAAATTTTTCAGAACGTCTTGCTGAAAAAGGAGCTGTGGTTGTTGCATTCGATTACAGCGAAAGGATGATCCTTCATGCCAAAAGACGCCGCCGGGCTCATCCGGGAAAAATTGAATTTCATGTATGCGACGCTACCAAATCTGAAGATATGATAGCTTTGAAACAGGACAGACTGTTTGATAAAGCAGTTGCAAATATGGCTTTAATGGATATATTAGATGTGAAGCCCTTATTCAATGCACTCTTTACACTCCTGAAACCCGGAGGGATATTTGTATTTTCTCTGCAGCATCCATGTTTTGTAAGAACCGTTGATAAGTACATGACTCAATCCAATTACGAAGGCGAGGCAATAAGAGGGCAGCCTGTATTACAATATTACTATCACAGGCCCCTTCAGGATATCTTAAATATCGCATTTCAAGCAGGATTTATTATTGATGGCTTTTTTGAAGTGCCCGATGATGACGATGAGATTCCGGCAGTTGCCATAATAAGAGCAAGAAAACACGGAACATCTGTTCCATAATCCTTAACATTGGATGCATTTGATCATCCGGAGTATCTGTACAATTATGACAGGTCGGCTCGTGGAAGAGAATGACAAAAAAGTATATCCACTCCAATTTTGATGCCGTTAACACGGTGATTTTAAGGCATAATTGGGCGATTTCGTGATCTGATGGGGGTAATTTTCCCAACTGGCAAATTCTATATCCAAGCAAAATTCTGAATAATTTTGATCACGATATCAGATGATATCGTTGGATGATTGAACCTAAAGTGGCAAACTTAGGTTGTACAGGACCCATTCGACTTATATGCCGGATTAATGGAATCCTGTCGGTGATTCTTTATTCCCTATATTTTTTTCTCTTTTGGAAAAAAGGAATACCCTGTCCATACTCTACACTCCTTCCGTATAGATCCCCGACCCGACGAACCATTCGCCGTCCACCGGTGCGACATAGCAGAGCTTCAGCCCGGGCTCACCGGTGTCGGGATTGAAGTACTGCACGTAGACGAATCCCCCTCCACGTTTGGCCGTTGCGATCTCCCACTTGAGGATCTCAACCCCGTATGTGTCGGCGAAGTCCAGCCTGTTCGTCCCGATGTACTCGGGCTGGAACGGGAGTGCGAGCGTGGTCCCGTTGTAGTCATAGGCAAAGATGTACTTGCTCCCGTCGGCATACTCGCCGGAGAGATCATTGAAGTCCGCGAGAGCCTGGTCCAATCCGACTTTCTGTGCATGGTCGCGGGCTTTCTCCACTCGTCCGATGAGCTCGTCCCGCTCGGCACTATTGAATTCGGCCGGGATCTCGGGGAGGTAAATGCCCGACCCGATATACCAGGAATCGTCGATGGGGACGACGTACGCGAGCTTGAGCTCCTCCCGGTAGTCGTCTTTCGGGTTTGGATAGATGTAGTAGACCGACCCTCCACCCCGGGCGGCCGCCTCGATCTTGGCGTCAATGAACTCGACGCCGTTTGAGTCGGCGATTCCTGCCCTGACGGTGCCGAGCAGCCCCTGCTGGAAGGGCAACGCGATCACGGTCCCGTCCATCTCGTATGCGAAGATATACAGTTCCCCGTCGATGAATGTCCCGTTGGGATCATTGAACTCTTTTACTGCCGCCTCCTTTCCGTGCTCCCGTGCATAAACGGCCGCATCATCGACGAACATCTCCAGCCCGGAATAGCGTGGGTCAATCCCGCTACTGGTGGAAGGAGCAGCGGACGTCTCCCCTGTTGTAACTTCAACGGTTATCTCATCCGAGTCTCCGGCTCCATCCTCCAAAGGACCGGCTGAATCCTGTTCCTCGACACGTGTGACCACCACACGCCACTCGGCACCGTCGATGCCGGCAGTCTCCCAGACCGCTTCCTTTGTGACGTTTCGATCCCAGTGTACGTCCCAGAACGTGTACTGGCCGGACCCCGAGGGCTCGGCGAGGATCCGCCCGAAGACCTCCTGGAGGGCAGGATCGGCATAGGCAGGATCGGTTGCGATGTTCTTTCCGATCTCCTCTTCCGTGGTGTCATATATGACTGTCCCGTCGACCTGTGCCACCCAGACGTCGTAGTCTGTTCCATCGATAACCGGCCCCATCCTCCGGTCGAGGAAGTCCTCGGGCTTGTAGGTGATGTCTGTATAGCCCAGGTACTCCCTGGTCAGCGAAATGATCGGATAACTCTGCGAGATCCCGGCGAATCCCTCGGCCATCATGAAGACGTCTGAGACGATCGGCACCTGCTCGGAGTTCGCCTTCCGCACCTGCGGCTGGTAAGAGAGGTCCATCCCGACGACATCCTCGTAGTTCTTCGGCACCGCCGTCAGAACGATACCCTCCTTTGAGATGACGAGAGAGGAGACCGCCCACGGCCACTCCAGCAGAGTATTAGCAAGAGTCTCCTCGGCCTCCGGTCCTGAAAGCCCGGCCCTCGACAGGGCCTGGGCGTTTTCGCCGACGGCTTCCCGGAGCTCCATGAGGCCGCAATCGATGGATGTGACCAGCTCTTCGGCGGTCGCCTCCATCTCGGTCTGCTTTGGTGCGGCTTCCTGGTCCGTGCACCCTGATGCGAGGACCAGTGTGGCAATAGTGAGAATGATCAATACAATGTGGGGGAATTTCATGGAGAGCAATGTTGTTTTTTGGGGAATTATTGTTTGCTAAAATGAGAGGGGAGCTGGATTTTTGTGAAAGGCAAAAAGGTATACGGTTATCTAGTAATTAAATCCAAAATAAAGGAGACTGCACATGGTGGAAATATCATACAGGATCCCGACACACAAGGGCGAGGTTCTCGGATTTATCTGGATCAGGATCACCACGAGGGTTCCTGAAGTACTGGTAAACTCTATTCTCCGGAACAACGATATCCCTCCCCTGGAGAAGGATATTGGCTATTCGGTTCATGACCTCGATTTCGAGAGGCTGGTCGAGATCAAGTATCCCATAAAAGATCGGTATTATCCCACTCAACCAATCTGGACGTCGATCGAGGAGATCGCGTCGCTGGAGGATGAATGAGGATTGGGATTATCCCATCGGTCGAAAAATTTTCAATATATCCTTTTATTCGGAATGAATCGGTTCAAAAAAGCTGAATCCCGATCAATATCAAAGGAGATCCCCTTCACTCCTCCTCAAAAATCCCCAACAAATCCTTGAAATCCCCAAGCACCACGTCGGCCTCCTCCACCCGGTCCTCGTGGAAGTTCCGGTCGCCGTACCTTGCATAGGCGGTCATCATTCCCATACGCTTCGCCGGACCGACATCCCGTCTCAGGCTGTCTCCCACCATCAGGACCTCGGAGGGCTCTCGTCCCAGCCGCTCAAGGGCGTAACAGAACACCTTCGGGTCCGGCTTGTGGGAACCTGACAGGTCGGCGGTGATGACTTCGTCGAAGATTCCAAGGAGTCCCGTCCTCTCCAGGCGGGAGACCGCATTTTTCAGGAAAGCGTCGGTCACGATGGAGAGCGACAACCCCATCTCCTTCAGCGAGAGCAGTGTCGATTCGATGCCCGGATAGGGAGCCAGGTCCCGGATCTTCTCCTCCTCGTAGACCTGGCAGCACCTGGCATACTGCTCGTCGGAATAGACGTCGTTGTCATTCATGAAGTCCCGGATATTGTTCCAGTCCTCGAAACCCCAGCCGTCCCGGCGAAGAAAATAGCGGAGGAGGTCCATGGGACGGTCCAGCCCGAGGATACGGTTGACTTCGCTGCAGGCGGCGATCTTTGCCTCGACAAAGTCAAAGAGCGTGTTGTCCATGTCAAAGAGGACCGCATTTATCGTCCGGGTTTTGTTCTGGTTATTCATTGTTCTTCGATGATGACTGGCAGGGCAGGGAGATGGACTCCACATTCTGATCAGAGTATGGGCAAAAACCTTTTCAGTATAGAAAAATGTGTTTTTCATACGATTAATGTTCAGTTATATACCCCCTGCTTTTTCCTTTTACCAGGATATCCTTAACCTCATTTGCAGCGGGGGTATCCTTTGTGGCGAATGGTGCGGATGCGATGGGTCCCGGCGGTATGGTTGTCATTCCCTGCAACATGAAGACGATCGCCGGGATCGGTATAAGTGGCAGGCAATCGTGGCCAGGGAGGAACCCCCTGTCGAAAAGGATGTCTCCGAGGCCCTGCAGTGGTCAGGCGTATCTCGTGGAATTTACTGATCCTCTGCGCTGAGTAGATGATGCCTCGAACGCGAACGGCAAAGATAGAATAAGTATCCCATCTTAAACTGTTCTTGTAATGAACCATCCGGCGCCGCATTCCTTTTCCCGGTCACCGGTCGAGGAGGTCTTCTGTCGTTGTACCTGTGGATCTGACGCTGGATCACTATCCCTGACAATCTCTCCGCCCTACCCGGGCTGGCCGCATATCAGGGATGCGATCAGGGATATGGTCGCCGGGGCAGCGGAGATCTCCCGGATCACCGGGTGCATGCTTCGGTATACCGACCTGATACAAGTCGTTGACGGGAAGAACGTGCCCGGAACCGAAGATATCGAAGATCTGATCTCCAGGAGATTCGATTGTTCCTTCGACGATACACAGAATGAAATCGTAGCTGTCAGCACGAAGATCGCGAACACTGCAGGGTCGGTCGCATCCATCCATAATATGCCCGGAAAACCTGGATGGACCCTGGTATTCACCATGAACACTGAGGAACCGGCCGGGGTTGTCTCCGGTGATGCCGTATTGAACTGGTTTGACGATGCCCGGGCCGTGATCCACGAGCTCTTTGACCTCATCGTTCCTGGTGAGATAGTGCAGGCGCTGAGGTGATGCTTCGCAACTTCCCGCAATCATGGCAGCGCCGGGCTTTCCGGTGCTCATGAGGCAGGTGCTGATCCCCCTCGCGGCGATGCACCCGGGAGCACTCGCCACTGTTCCCGCCAGCGGTTACAGCTGCGACGGCAGACTCGCTGCCGGGCTGCTCGGTTGTACCTGTGTCGAGATGCCTGTGGTTTTTTGGCTAAGTGCGTTCCTGTTCGGATGAGAGATGGGAAGAAGGAATAATTGACGAAAGAATCCGGCGGAAAAGTCGTCGAAGTCACCGGCAAAGCCACTGGGGCTCTTGGAATCATCGGGTCTCTCAAAAGGGCATGATCGGAGCTTGTTATGCATCCTTGCTGGAATTGCGACCCTGTTTGTGAGTGGATCATCTGAAGGGCACAGTGCCTACCCCGTGATTCCCGGGTGAAAAAGAGAGAAGAGATGTCAATTGCCTCCTCACCGCACATATACCTTCTTTGACGTGGTGTCCTGCCCCTCGTCGTTTGCCACAGTGAGTACGACCTGGTATCTCCCGGGGTCTGTGAACGTATGATCGGTATTCGGGAGTGTCGAGTTTTCACCGTCGCCGAAATCCCAGTACCAGCTGGTCGGCTGGCCGAACGACATGTCATAGAACAGGACGCTCAACGGGGCAGGTCCGATGCTCATGTTTGTTGAGAAGATCGCAATCGGGGGATACCCGTGCACAGGGGTGACCGTTGGTGAGGGTGTGATTGTCGGTGTGACTGATGGTGTGATAGTCGGTGTGATAGTCGGTGTGATGGTCGGTGTGATAGTCGGTGTGACTGATGGTGTGGTGGGGATCACCGGGCTAGCCTTCACCCACACGAATGATGTGTACGACTTGCTCCCGCCGCTGTTGGAGACCGTCAGTTTCGGAGCATACTTCCCGGTCGTTTTATAAGTGTGGCTCGGGTTCTGTTCGGACGACGTATTGCCATCGCCGAAGTCCCATTCCCATGCCGTCGGCTTCCATCTCGATTGATCGGTGAACCGGACTGTCAGGGGAACGGATCCCGACATGGGCGAGACGGTGAACCATGCCACCGGGGGTGTTCCCGACGGATCGACCTGGATGTAATCCGGCTTCGTCTCTATGTCCTGCCCCTCGTCATTCGCGGCAGTCAGCGAGACCGTGAAGGTGCCGGGGAAGGCGTAGGTGTGCGTAACTGAAGCGGTGGCGTTCGCCCACTCCGTCGACCCGTCGCCGAAGTCCCAGGACCGTGTGGTCGCAACGCTGGTGGAGTTGTCGGTGAAGGTGACATCCAGGGGGGCATTGCCTGACACCACATCGGCAGAGAAGTCGGCCACCGGCGGGTCGATGGACAGCGTTCCAAGTGCATAGACCCTGCCGTCACCGCTCCCGACATATATGACACCGTCTGCGACCGCCGGGCTCGATGAGATCTCCCCGCCCGTCGTGTAGTTCCAAATGAGCTCGCCGGTCGAGGCGTCGAGTGCGTAGAGCGCATAGTCATCGCTCCCGACATAGACGACGCCGTCTGCGACCGCCGGGCTGGACCGGACACCTCCGCCCGTCGTATAGTTCCAGATCAGGTCGCCGGTCGAGGCGTCGAGTGCATAGAGAATGGAGTCTTCACTCCCGACATAGACGACTCCGTCAACAACGGCAGGGCTGGAGATGACATTACCTCCCGTATTGAAGGTCCAGAGGAGGGTCCCTGTGGGGGCCTCGAATGCACATACTGTGCCCGAATTGCCGCTCCCGACATAGACAACCCCATCAACAACGGCAGGGCTGGAGTACCCGCCGTACTGTCCCTGGGTCTCCACCACCCAGAGGCGGGTGCCGGTGGATGCGTCGAGTGCGACGAGCATTCCGTTATCTGTATGTACATAGACGGCACCGTCTGCGACCGCAGGGCTGGAGAAGATGCTGTCATAGAGTACTTCATCAAGAGTGGTCTTCCAGAGGAGATCTCCGGCCACCGGGTCTAATGCGTAGATGCTCCCGTCCATGTTCCCGATGCAGGCGACTCCGCCGGCAACCGCGGCACTGGAACTTATGCTGCTCTTTGCGGTGGACCGTATCGGTTCCCTGTACTCCCAGAGAAGTTCTCCCGAATAGGCGTCGACCGCGTGCATCTTGTACTTCAGGCCGCCGATATAGACGACGCCCTCAGAGACCGCCGGGCTTGAACTCACGATGTCATGGCGCTCGCCGGTATCATAACTCCAACGCCGGGCACCCGTCAGGGCATCCAGTGCATAGAGGTTGCGGTCAAAACTCCCCACGTAGACCACGCCATCAACGACCGCCGGGCTCGAACTCACCCTCCCCCCGGTCTGATAGGTCCAGAGACGTGTCGGGACCGGGCTCCTCCCGCCATCGTCATACACGCCGGTATTTGCGGGATCGGACCGGAACATCCGTGCCTTCGCTGTATCCGGGTTGTCGGCCACCGTAAACATCACGGCATTCGACGACTCCCCTGATGCACTGTCACGGACAGTGATCTCCACCCGGGCAGAGTGTGCGACGTATGCTGCCGGGACTTCCATACAAACCTGGTCCGGCTGGAGCACCTGCGTTGCCTGCTCCTGGCCGTTCCAGAGGATTGCAGAGTCCGCGGTGAATCCCGTGCCAGAAACGGTGAGGGTGAACGCGGAGTCATCCTCCACCGCGCCGGACGGGTCCAGGGACGAGATCGAGAGCGGCCCTGTCGTCGCGGTGTCGGAGACCAGCGTCGCGTTGACCGCACCGCCGGCCCCGACGGTCTGTGTCCCTATCGTGTGGGCAGTCGAGGGAGAAAGGCCTGTTACAGTCCAGGTCTCCGTCCCTGCCGCCACCTCTCCCTGGAGCACCCCGTCCAGGTAGATCCTGACGTGCGAGAAGCCGAGCTCCCGGGGATCGGTCCAGTCCCAGGTGATCTCGGCACCGTTGATGGCAGTCGCGTGGAGACCGGTCACGCTTGCAGGCGGGTCGTCCGGGAGCATGGCGAGCGCGTGGAGGTAGCCCTGGTACATATCCTGGATATACAGGACTCCCTCTGAGACGGCCGGGCTTGAGAATCGCGATCCATCCGAGGTGTACTCCCAGAGGAGATCTCCGGTCCACGAATCGAGGGCATGGACCGAGCCGCCATCATTTCCAACATACACGATGCCGTTTGCGACTGCCGGGCTGGATCTCACGTCTCCATCCGTCTCGTACGTCCAGAGGAGCGCACCCGTGGACGCATTGAGCGCATAGAGATCGTCGTCATCGCTGCCGGCGTACACGACACCATCAACGACCGCCGGGCTGGAATAGACTGCATCCCCGGTCTCGTACTGCCAGAGGAGGTCCCCGGTCACGGCATTGAGCGCATCGATCGAGTTGCCGTCATTGCCCACATAGACCACGCCATCAACGACCGCCGGGCTGGAATCCAGGTAGACCGTCTGTGAAGAGGATGCAGCCCTCGTGTAGTTCCAGGCAGGATCGCCAGTATCCGCGTCAAGCGCGTAGATCTTGTTGTCCCTGCTCCCGAAATAGACAGTGCCGTCCACCACGGCAGCACTGGATCTCACCTCGCCACCAGTCTCGTACGTCCAGAGGAGTGCACCCGTTGACGCATCGAGCGCGTAGAGATGGTGATCAGCGCTTCCTGCATAGACGACACCGTCTGCCACCGCCGGGCTGGAAAAGACTATATCCCCGGTCTCGTACTGCCAGAGCAGGTCTCCCGTGGAAGCATCGACTGCATTGATCTCATGGCCAAAGCTCCCTGTGTAGACAACACCATCCACCACAGCAGGGGACGACGACCTCCCCCCGTTGGGAGATGTCCACAGGAGCGTCCCGGAAAATGCGTCTATGGCATTGATATCGAATATCCCGCAGATATAGACGACACCGTCCGCGACCGTTGGGCTGGAGGCGTAATACCCCTCTGTCATGTACTTCCAGAGGAGCTCGTTCCCCGGCCGGATCCCTCCGTCGTCGTATACACCGGAGTTCTCGAGGTCGGAGCGGAACTTCCACCCCTCTCCGTCGGCTGCTACGTTTGCCGATACAAGTATAATAAGCAGGAAAAACCCTGCTATGTACAGATTTGATCTCAATATGCCACCATCACACTTTATAACTGTAAATAAGCCCTCCAAAGTATTTACCATTTTAACTCCCATTTTCCTGAAGAGTTAACGGTTTTTCCCAGGTGCTGGTTTGCGGTTCGTGAACCGGACGGCAGGTATTCCAACCGCAGCTATTCAGAACGCGGTCTTATCGGAAATTTTTCGTATTCTCTTTGTTGATACAGGGTACAGCCCCATATCGGCCCCGGTAGTACCTCTGCTCCTGGTATTCCCAAGTACTCCTCCAATTTTATTCGGGCATTTCGATTTGACTTCCGTCGGTTCCCTTTCACCATGCTTACCGCAGGTTTATATGTCCCGTTTACCCGGTTACTCCGGTGCAGGACAGCATTACAACCCTGCACGAGGAGTAAAAACATGAACGAAATACAACCAGAATCACAGGATCCAAAAGATACGCAGGATCGGGAAACAGATGATTTGAATAAAACCGACCGCACGGAGGTGAGCAGATGTCGGACAAGAATCGCGTAGATGGCAGCCCCCTGCGAGAATCCAGCGCCAACAGGAATCAGGAAGGGACCGCCACCAGTTCTTCTCTTTCTAAGAATTTAAGCACACCGCAGGGTCTTGCAGCCTGTATCACATCCCCGGTCCCGCTCTATCTCCTGCCACAGGCGCTTTCGGCAGAGATCCACCGCCATCGCGGCTCAATCCTCGAAGTCCATATAAGGCGGACGGGCAACCACCAGTTCCGGATCACAGTGGTTGCGGCCAAAGGGATTGGCGGTCCGGATACCTAGTATCCATATTTCGGATTGAACTGATGATGACTGCAGGATTGATGGGCCACTACATGATCAGGTTCTTGATCATGCAAGCGATAACAAAAACGATTGGGGTCCGAACACACGAGAAGGTTTCATATCGCGCTGGTGAAAACAGCGATCTGAATGCCTGTGTGTGCGACTGCCTTGTCCACAATGCCAGGATTCCAACAGGGATACATTCACCCCATCCGCTGAATCATAATGCCGGGGCAGTGAGAATGTCCCTTTGAACGACAACGGCTTCCTCTCCCGACAAGCCTGACCCTGGCTTTGAGGGATGCATATTCCTTCAATGGATAAAAAAAAGAGGCGGTATCCGTCGGATGAATGAGTGCAGACTGAAAGCCCGGGAATACGGTTTTGATGCATATAGTTTCGTGAAGGAGATGGGGGTTGAGGTCATCGCGGCGGGAAGGACGAGGGACGGCAAAAAAGCCATATATCTTGTCGATTTACCCTGGGCCGACCGTTGGATGACCTGGTACGATCTCGAAGTGCCGCACCATCGCCACTGGAAAAAATGGAAAAAATAGTTACTATTACCATAACTATTATTACTCTCACGATCTAAATCCACATCATATCACGAGGAGAGCATGAAAGAGTTATACCTGCCTAAAGTCCCAACACACCTTGAAGAGCATCTGGAGAATCCGTATGCCGGTCTTTTCGGATCCAGCGTGATCGCAGCCGTGGTTGAAGAGATTATATCCGATCCAACAATGGATTACCGGCCTTCCTACCTGGAGGAGCTGATCGGTGCAAGTGCTCCATCAATCCGCGATGCACTCTCAACACTTGTACATTTGGGGCTGCTCCAAAAGATTCAGCCGTCCGGCAGGCACCCGATCTACCGGGTGAGTATAAGATCAAAAAAATTCATTGCATTGTCATTCCTGTCATACGCGATCCTTGATGACCGGGAGGGGACCGACTGCATGGATTCAGCAGTCTATGACTATTATTGCCGGGTGTTGCGGGAAACGTTCGAACCATTGGCCGCTGCCTCGACTATGAAACTGGAATTTTCGAGCAGAGGGGGAGCGACTACTGGACCGATATTTAAAATGCCAAGATCTGCTGTGAGCTGGTGAGGATGACAGAAGAGAAAAAATCAAAGCATGATCGTTCGATTACAATCGATCTCAACGAAATGTATGCCTTTTCAGAGGAAGATATAGCAATCGGGATTCAGTCATCCTTCTATTCCAACCTGGCATATATCCAGTTGACTCACCGGGATGTATTCATCGATTTTCTCGAGATGCCAGGAATAAAAAGTGGAGAAAAGATGACAGTTACCGGCAGGCGTGTGTACATGTCTTTCGCAGCCGCCCAGCGATTATCAGAGGCTCTTTCGGGGGTACTGGAAAAAGCACACGCAGACGGAGAAATGGAGCAATATATTCCTTCCGGAACCAAAAAGCCGCTATCGACAAAGACCGGCCAGAGGCGAAGTGACCGGACTGTCTAGAGCTCGTTTTTAAAAGTTGGAACTGATCACTCCCCGCACTCCTCCACGACCTTTTCGGCATCGAACCGGAGGATAATCTCCCGCGTGTTCCCCCGGATCCTTGGAGAATACAGGTTGATCAACCGCATCTGGTCGAACTTCCGCAGCCGCTCGAAGTACAGCGTGTATCCCATCGGTACCTCCTCGCGTACAGAGGAAAAGACCGCCCTCGAATTCATCTGCTCCTCCTGCAGGGAGTACTGTGCCATCTGCCGGAGCATCTTCTTTTCATCCCTGGAGAGGACTTTCACCGTCGCCGCCAGGTGGATGTTTTGGGAGACGGGAAAGGCCATGGTGACATCCTCTTCCGAGACAACCGTTCTGCCTGCATCTTCAGCGTTTAAAACGCTGCGTCGTAGGAGATCCATTCCCACCCTGAGGTCCCCGGAGAGCATCGTCTTCTCGACGATCGCATCGAGGATGGCGTCCGGGACAACCCCGGCATAGACCCCCTGGCGGAGGCGGCCCCTGAGGATTCCCCGCACTTCTGCTTCATAATAGGGGGCGAAGTAGATCTCGGACGGCTGCATCACCGAAATGACGGCAGCGTCCAGTTCCCTGGAAAAGTCGCAGTCCATGCTGCCCACCGCGAGCACGACACCGCTCCGTGCCCCGGGAAACTGCTCGTTCAGTCGGAGAACGGAGAAGAGGGTGTCGTTTAACACCCCTTCAGGGATCATGTAGTTGGCATCGTCCAGGCAGAGTAAGAGCACCCTGTGGCCGTCGAGGAGCCCTCGTCCAACGCTGTCCAGCAGTCTCCGGGACGAGATTCCGCTTCCGGGAGGGAGATGGCCGTAGATCTCCTCGTATATCCGGGCAAAGATCATGAACCGGGTATGGTCGTTCTTGCAGTTGACATGCACCGGGAGGATCCGCCGGGTCGTCTCCCGGATCTCGGAGAATATGTGCCTGACACTGGTGGTCTTGCCCGTCCCGGGAAGCCCCCGGAGGATGATGTTGTGCGGACGGGAGCCGAAGAGTGCAGGCCGCAGGGCATGGGCCATCTCCCGCAGCTGCGTGTCCCGGTACTGGAAGGAATCCGGGATATAGTCCGATTCGAACACATCCCGGTCCTTAAAAAGGGTCTGGTCCGACATCAGTAACTGTATTGGCATACCCGATCCTGGGGTGATTCGGGTATATAGCAGCAAAGTGCGTCCGGCGAAAGTGAACTCCCGACATATAAAGACTGCCTATCCACCGGGAATAATCCACAAATTATCCATTATACTCAAAAAAAGGACCGCAGAACCTGATTTTTCAATGATAAAGTGACGCCGATATACACAGGGGGCGTATGTATGAAGTGTCTACCCGATTCCCGGGAACTCCTGGTAGGCAAGGAGAAAAAAGCATGGCAGACTTTGTACAGCAGAGCAATGTCAAGTCGGCGACCCGCGAGCTCTCGGCTCCGATTGCGGATGTTGCAACCTTTGCAGGGATCGTCCAGGGTATCCTGGACACGAACCCCTTCGGGTGCACCGCATACGAGACCTCGAGCGGCCCGCAGCCGGCGATGACGAAGACCCGGGAGGGCTACACCGCCCGGATCAACTACGAGGATCTAGAAGCGAACACCGTCGGCTACATCAACGCCAGGGCGGGGACCGTTGCCGCGTTCAACGGGGCAAGGACCGCGATCCTCGCGGACACCGACCTCTCGGCCGCGATGGGCGGCGACCCGGTCAATGACCCGGATGCGGAGAGGTATTCGGCCACCATCAGGTGCCACGACCCATCCGGGGAGACCTACTACGTGGCGTTTGCACGGGACGAGGTCCGGGTAACCTCCTACGAGGCGGACGCGATACTGGCCACGATCGAGGCCTGGGCAGACACCGTTCCCGCACTGGCCTGAGGCGTCGGCGAGTAATTTTCCCATTTCAGGGAGGGGGGACCATGGAGGAAGGATTCGCATTCCTCCTCGGCGTGAGTCTCGGCGGCCTGATGATGCTCTTTGCAATCCTCAGGATCATCGCCGGGATGCACGACCGGTTGGAGCAGAACCAGGCGAGGCGGTGAGAATCCTATCACCGCTTCCTTATCCGTTGGTCCCGTACCCCTCGCCTGGAGGTGATTTTCATGGAACAGGAATTGATCCGGATTTTTGAGTTGCTGCTGGCGTTAGCAGCGGCCATCGCTGCATACTGGCAGCACCGGCAGAAGAGACAGGCAGTCGTTGCCAGGGAGGAGGCCCTCGTCGAGAAGGACGTCGCCCAGGCACTGCAATGGGCGGCGGAGTCCGAGGCGGACGAGGTGATCGCCTACTTCGACCCGGACGACGACACGGTGACCCGGCCTCCCGAGACGGTTCGTCCCGGGTCCTGGAAGATGAGCGATGAGACCAAACGGTGGGTGACTGTCAGGCATTCACCGGAAGAGCAGGCCTCGATGCTTAAGCAGATTGCTGATGCGGAGGAGAGGAGGAAGATGAGGTACATCATCTCCGTCCCCGGTGCGTACTACGAGATTGAGTACGGACTGGTGAAGGGAGGGGGAAGGGGAGATTAGCCTCTCCATTTTTATTTTGACATGTAATCTCTCAGCTTCGATACATGGCGGGAACGTCTGTTACCTGGGCATAAAAAGACCGAAAGACGAATTACATCGCGATTGCAGCGAGTTTTTGCATTTTCAATTGATTGTCGGCTGCTGCTGAAACAAAACCCGTGAAAATACCAGATACCATGGATTTAAAGTCCGGTTTTTATATGTCTGCGGATTAACCCCTACACTATATGGCCGGGGCGCAGCAGAAGGCGGCAACGGGAGAATCCACACCGGAGCACCCATGGCATGCGATGACTCCGCAGGAGACGCTCGCCGCTCTCGATGCCCGGAAGACCGGTCTTTCCGGCGGCGAGGTAGAGGAACGCCGCAGGCGCCATGGTAAGAACGTGCTTGAAGAACCGCGGGGAAAGAGTCCCCTTGCGGTATTCCTGCGGCAGTTCAGGAGCGTGCTCATCTTCATCCTGTTTATTGCCGCAATCATCTCGTTTTTCATCGGGGATGTGGAGAGTGCCGTCGCCATCACGCTTATCATCCTCCTGAATGCCGTGCTGGGTTTTTCCCAGGAATGGAAGGCGGAAAAGGCCATCGAATCGCTCAGGCGGATGCTCGCGCTCAGGACGACGGTGCTCAGGGACGGGCAGGTTGCAGAGATCGATGCGGCGGACCTCGTCCCCGGGGACATCGTGCTGCTGGAGCTGGGCCACCGTGTTCCGGCGGATGTGGCCCTGCTGGAGACGACATCCCTGCAGATCGACGAATCCGCGCTCACCGGAGAGTCAGAGCCGGTCTCCAAGCGGACCGGCACTCACCCTGACGACACACCGCTCATGGAGCGAAAAAATCTGGCCTACATGGGGACCACGGCGGTCAACGGGCGCGGCACCGGCGTGGTGGTCGCCACCGGCATGCGGACGGAGTTCGGCAGGATTGCCGGTCTCTCGCAGAGCATCACCACCGAGGAGACCATCCTCGCCACCCAGATGGACCGGCTGGGCAGGAAGCTCGGCGAGCTATCCCTCGCCATTGCAGCCCTGGTGGTGGTGCTGGGAATCTTATACGGTCTCGATCCGGTGACGATGTTCCTGGTGGGCGTCTCACTGGCGGTCGCCATCATTCCCGAGGGGTTGCCTGCCGTGGTCACCATGACTCTTGCCATAGGCGTCAGGACAATGCTTCGCAGGAACTGTCTCATCCGCCACCTCTCCGCCTCCGAGACTCTCGGGTCCGTCTCGGTGATCTGCACCGACAAGACCGGGACCCTCACCCGAAACGAGATGACAGTGACCGCGATGGCAACGGTGGATGGGCGCTACACGGTCACCGGGACGGGATACGAGCCAGAAGGCGCCATAATGAAAGAAGGCAGGCCCGTCGACGCCGCCGGCGAGACAGATCTCCACGCACTGCTCCTTGCCGGATATCGGTGTAACCACGCAATACTCGTCGAAGAGAGGGGCTGGCACATCCTGGGCATGCCCACCGAGGGGGCGCTGGTGGTCGCCGCGAAAAAGGCGGGGATCCCTGAAGCAGGGACCGCCGGCCCGGAGCCCCTGGAGGAGTTCTCCTTCAACTCGGATCGAAAACGTATGACCGTGATACATGCGGCCGGAGACACAAAGATCGCCTATGTCAAAGGGGCCCCGGAGATTATCCTCGAGCGCTCCACGCGAATCCTCCGGGACGGCGATGAGATCGCGCTGGATTCCGGGATGCGGGAGGTGATCAGGGACTATTTCGAGCAGTTCGCCGATGAGGGGCTCCGGGTGCTCGCCATGGCACAGCGTTCCCTGGACGGCGGGGTTGCCTGGGACGCTGATTCCGTTGAGCAGGATCTCGTCTTCCTCGGCATCGCCGGCATCCTGGACCCGCCGCGCCCGGAAGCGAAAGAGGCCCTGCGTCTCTGTGGTACGGCCGGAATCGACGTGATCATGCTCACCGGCGATGCATCACGCACCGCACGGGCGGTGGCCCGCGAGCTGGAGATGCGTGGCGAAGGGGTGCTGACGGGGGTCGACCTCGACCGGATGGACGACGGGGAGGTGCTTGCCGCTCTTAAAAAGACCAGGATATTCTCCCGGGTGACCGCGGAGCACAAGCTGCGAATCATCGATATGCTAAACGGCGAGGGAAAGATCGTGGCCATGACCGGAGATGGGGTTAACGACGCACCGGCGCTAAAAAAGGCGGATATCGGCATTGCTATGGGCATCAAGGGCACTGATGTGGCCAAGGAGTCCAGCGACATGATCCTCGTCGACGACAATTTTTCAAGCATCGTCGCAGGGGTCGAGGAAGGGCGGCGGGAGTACGACAACATCTCCAAGTTCACCCGTTACCTCCTCTCGTCCAACATCAGCGAGATCGTGGCCATTACCGGAGCCCTGCTCATGAACCTCCCCCTCATCCTGATCCCTGTCCAGATACTCTGGGTCAACCTTATCACCGACAGTATCTCCGCCCTTGCCCTGGGGACGGAATCTGCCGAACGGGACACCATGTACCGCGAGCCGCGGGATCCTGAGAGCCAGTTCCTGAGCCGCAGGGTGGGGGCATCCCTGCTCATCATCGGTATCTGGCTCGGGGTACTGGTGATCCTGGCATTCATGGGAAGATACGCGGAAAATCTCGAACAGGCCCGGACGCTGGCCTTCACGGCGCTCGTGGTCTTCGAGACCATCAACGTGCTCAACTTCCGCTCGCTCCGGGCCCCGCTTTCCGTCGTGGGCCTGTTCTCCAACCGACGGCTGCTCCTCGCAATGGCCGTCACCATCCTCGTACAGGTCGCCGCGGTGTACACGCCCTTCTTCCAGTCGCTGTTGGGAACCGTACCGCTGGCGCTGACAGACTGGCTCCTGCTGGTGCTTGCAGGCATCCCCATCCTGCTTGCAGGCGAAATCTACAAGATCATCACGTTCAGGGAGCCTGCGAAACAGCGGTCGTAAAAAGAGAGGTGTAATTTCAGGCATACTGGCAGCACCGGCAGAAGAAGCAGGCGTTCGCAGGAAGAGGGGAGGCCCTTGTGGAAAAGGACGACGTCCAGGCGTGATTCTGGACTCATTGAGAGGCCGGAACATTCCAATAATCTGTTGGGAATAATACTCTCAAAAGATCCAGGGTTTATTCCATGAATAAAATCGTAAAATCCGTTCTAATTGTGCTCCTAATCGTCCGCTTAGACCCGCAACATGGACTGCCTTATTCTGTGGGCGAAATCTCCGGCAGTGACCGATTCCTCTATTATATCCTGGATCTTGCCGTCGAACCGCATCTCCTCTGTCATTCATCGCCTCCTGTTAAGGAGATTGATCTTCTCCCTCAAAAACCCGGCAGGCTGCGATAGGTTACAGATCAGCTGACACAGAATCCTGCGTATACTACGTCTTATTCTAAATCCACTGCCATTTTACCTTTTAAGGTGATCTGATAAAAAATCCAATAAGAACAGGCAGGGTACAGGCATGACAGTATTGAACGAATAATGACTCTCTCCGGTAGGATCCGGCTGAGTTATCGGGTACACGCATCCGGGAACGAAATGCCCGATGTCACAGTTGGGCGTCAACAACTGACACCGAATAGCGACATTCTGCCGGACCCGATTGGCCATGTTATACACCGGGCTCCCGCATCCGCTCAAAGGCCATCTCCCTCCGCACCGTCATCTTGTATTGGCGGACACCCCTGAGCGAGACCCCCCACGTCTTACAGAGTGCCCGGACCTCCTTTGCAACTGCATCCGGGTCCGCGCCGTCTCTTCCCAGGATATGGAACATGACCAGCCGGGGGGAGTCGGTCGTGTTCAAGACCTGCACGACCAGCCTGTCTGGATCGACATTCCTGGCTGCAAGGTCGATTACGCCGAGCGACAAAAAACCCTTCTCTGTCGGCTCGACGATGAACTGGATGTAGAAGTGCCCCTCAGGCATGGGGTTCTCCCTGCCTTCCTGGTCGGGATGCCCCCCGCAGGAACTGATTGTGTAGACGTCAGGGAGATCGTTGAGTGCCCCGATCAGTTTCTTCAGCCGCTGGTCGTACTCCATCGGCAGGGAGAGGACGGCAAAGATCAGCTCCTCGCGGCTCCGGTCGGAAGAGACCTTCTCGTATCTTCGTCGCCTCTCACCGGAACTCATTTCCTCCTCCCTGTATGCGTTTCATCTTCGCGGCGTTCGTCATCTGTCAGATCTTTTTAATGTTCTCAATCCACTTGAATGCGACTCCCTTATGGTGGGGGGTGGTTCCTGGCAATGACTGTGTCGGAGACCAATGAGGCGACCGAATGTAAATTGCGCGATTAAAAAATTAATTAAACCAACGATGATGGCGAGTTTAAACATGTGCCACGAAAAAGAGGAAGAATAGTGTGAAAATATATTTGGTTACAGCCGGTCCGGCGCGAGCTTGCGAATCACAGCCTCTACAACCGACTCAAAATCCCGATCCGAGCACTCGATAGTGAAATCGGCATATCTCTCATACAGCGGCACCCGCTCGTCATACATCCCGCGGAGACTCTGCCCATTGAGGAGGACAATACCCCGGGTCGTGATGTTTTTAAGCCGCCTCTCCATCTCCTCGTACGAGATCTTGAGGTACACGATCACCCCGCCCGACTTCAGGAATTCCATGGCCTCCTCGCTGCACACCACGCTCCCGCCCGTCGCGATCACCATCTTTTGGGGATGAAGGGAGAGGACCGTCTCCTCCTCGATCTTCTTGAATGCCTCCGGTCCTTTCTCGTCAAGGATCTCCTGGAGCATCATCCCGGTCTGTTCCTGTATCAGGATATCGGTATCGATAAACTGCATGCCGAGGGCCTTGGCAAGGACGATGCCTACGGTGCTCTTCCCTGCGCCTGGCATTCCGATGAGGACGATATTTTTCATGTACTGTAGAAATCCCCACGGGACCCAGATTATCTCTCCGGATCCCCTGATCGTTACTGCTGTGGGCTTTGGGGGGACTTGAAGGTTATTAAGGTGAGTGGGGCGTCACACCTGTGCCTCCTCTCCCTGGAACTGTCATGGTCCGGCAACCCTGTACACTCCACTTGGCACCGTTATCTCGAACCGTGCACCGACACCTTCCTCTCCGCACTCTTTGATGGAAATCCCGGTGAGAGAGAGGATCTCCCTGACGAGAAAGAGTCCAAGACCGGTATTTTTCCCAAATCCCTGCTCGAAGATCCTGTCCTTTTCATCGGCAGGGATGCCGACCCCGTCATCCTCCAGAACCACGACAAGGTCATTCTCCGACGGGCGGGACGACACCCGGATCTCAGTCACCCGCTCACCGTGCCGGACGGCGTTGTCAAGGAGGTTGAAGAACGCCTTCTTGAGCATCGGGTCTGCAAACACCTCGGTGCCGGCAGGAAGGTTGCAGGTGAGCCTGACCCCTTTGGGCAGGATCTCCTCTGCCAGGGTGCCCAGCATGTCGGCAAGTCCATGCCAGACGGGGGCTCCCGCACCGATATTTTCGTATTCCCTGGTGAACCGTATCATATCGGCGATCCTGCTGCTTGCCGTCGTGATATTGGAGAAAAAGCCTTCGAGAGAGGGATCATCAATCTCGCTCTGCAACAGTTCGGCAAACCCGTTTATCACCAGGAGCTGATTGTTGATATCATGCCGGGTGAGGCTTGACAGAAGGTTGAGTCTCTTGTTTGCCTTCCGAAGCGCCTCTTCCGCTCGTTTCCGTTCGGTGATATCCCTGACAATGGAGAGGCACACCTTCCGGTTTTTGAGGAGAAAGATATGAGCACTTATCTCTACCCGGATCTTCGTCCCGTCCTTCCGTATATGAGTCCTCTCGAATACATGATGCCCCTGTTCCATCAGTGTTTTCATGCAACCCCGTGCTTCTTTCCAGCTCACGGGATCATCAAGTTCCATGGGCGTCATCCTGAGTAACTCTTCACGGGTATATTCGGTTAATCTGCAGACATTCTCATTTACCTCGATGAACCTGGAAGGAATCCCGTCGGGTCCGAACCCATGGACAGTGATTGCGTCATTTGCGTTCTCGAAAAGCGCCCGGTACTTGACCTCGCTCTCCCTGAGTGCATCTTCCCTCATCTTCTGTTCAGATATATCGTCAATTACGCCACAGAAACCGGAGAGCGTATCATCCTGGTATATGGGAGCTGAATGGATGACGACCGGGAACCTGCTGCCATCCATTTTAAGGGCAGTGTATTCCTGTGATTCAAAGACCATGTTTTCACGGAATTTCTGCAGGTTCTCCTTGATTCTTGCATGCTGGGAAGGATCGATGAACGAAAAGAGATCTATCCCTTCCTTTAAATCCTGGTCTGAAAGGCCTATTGTATTGAGTGCACAGCGATTTGCATATGTTACATGGAGATCCGGGTCCAGTTCGAAGATCATCTGCGGAAGTAGGTCTACAAGCTCTCTGAACCTCTCATCATGCTCCTGCACGGCATTATCCTCCCAGTTATCCGTGGCGATGTTCTCTCCTGAAGAATCAAAACGTGGTTTTCCCGGAGATTGGAATGAATATCAGACAGGTGTGGGACGAGGCCTTCTGCAATAAAGAACCCCGCTTCCCCATCTATCTTACAACAGTCTATGTGTGCTGTAGTATATCATTATTGATTTTATTGCAACGATTCCATCAGGAAATATCATTCCCGCCCCAGTGTCGGCCACTGCTTAAAGCTTTGATATTCGTTTTTTATTGACAATAAAGGCCATTAAACAGTTTTAAATGGCTTTCGTGCACAGGGCTGTCTATTTTATATCTTCTTCTTATCAAGATTATGCAGTCATCACGCCCCGTGCATTATCATGGATAATTACAGCATCCATGAGATGATACAACCCCTGTGAATCTGTTGCATCCCCCGTGTCGCGGAGCATCCGGGCGCAAGACGAGAGTGTTCGTTGCCGCCGCCCTCTTTATCCTCATCGCGGGTTTGACATTCGTTGCAGGGTGCACCGAACCCGTGAACCAGGCCATAACCGACACAGGAACCCCGATTACTAGAGAATATTGAGTACCAGCACTTGGACCTGCCGCCGAATGCAGGTTCCATCCCGGATGGTATTGAAATCAGCGATCAATCGGTCGGGACGTTTAAAGACGGGAACATGCTCTTCCGTGGTATTGTGACCAATGTGCGGGACGTCCGCATCCAGGGGTACATCGTCGTATACACCGAGATCCTGGACAATGAAGGCGAGTCGTAGGGTATGAGCTACCCGCCTGTCTCCCCGCGAATCTCCAGGCAGGACATTCGTACCAGTACTTCTACCTGACAACCGAATCCGTAAGCGGGAACGCATCGTCCTATCGGATCATGGTCCGGGTTTCAGACCGGTATCCGGGTGTAAAAGAGCGGTGGCGGGGGGAAACACCGTATAAGTGTGAAATACGGCACTCTCGTGCAGAGAGGGCGGATACGTGTTTCATGGGTTCGGGGAGATCCAGCAATTTCAGGATTTTGCAATGGCGGACTGGGATGCAGATACTTCATTGATACATCCGATACCTGTCATTGCTGATTATTGTTCCCGCCACACTCCACTCGGCACCGTTATCTCAAACCGTGCACCAACGCCTTCCTCTCCGCACTCTTTGATGGAAATCCCGGTGAGAGAGAAGATCTCCCTGACGAGAAAGAGTCCAAGACCGGTATTTTTCCCAAATCCCTGCTCGAAGATCCGGTCCTTTTCATCGGCAGGGATGCCGACCCCGTCATCCTCCAGAACCACGACAAGGTCATTCTCCGACGGGCGGGACGACACCTGGATCTCGGTCACCCGCTCACCGTGCCGGACGGCGTTGTCAAGGAGGTTGAAGAACGCCTTCTTGAGCATCGGGTCTGCAAACACCTCGGTGCCGGCAGGAAGATTGCAGGTGAGCCTGACCCCTTCGGGCAGGGTCTCCTCTGCCAGGGTGCCCAGCATGTCGGCAAGTCCATGCCAGACGGGGGCTCCCGCACCGATATTTTCGTATTCCCTGGTGAACCGTATCATATCGGCGATCCTGCTGCTTGCCGTCGTGATATTGGAGAAAAAGCCTTCGAGAGAGGGATCATCAATCTCGCTCTGCAACAGTTCGGCAAACCCGTTTATCACCAGGAGCTGATTGTTGATATCATGCCGGGTGAGGCTTGACAGAAGGTTGAGTTTCTTGTTTGCCTTCCGAAGCGCCTCTTCCGCTCGTTTCCGTTCGGTGATATCCCTCATCACGCCCATGACCCCGACGAGTTTTTCGTTGCCGTCAAATATGGGATTGATCACAACCTCAGTCCAGACTGTGGATCCGTCCCTGCACCGGAATTCGAGGTCCATGACCTGGCTTTTTGCCAGAAGGCCATCGTTTTCGACTGCCGCCATCCCCAACGTGCGGCTCTCCATCAATGCCCTGAAGGACTCTTCGGTCAAGGCATCCTTTAGCGACTCCTCCATCGCCTCCTCAACAGTGATCCCCCGGAGTGCGGTTACAGACGGAGAGATGTAGGTCAGATTCATATTGACGTCCGCTGTCCAGATGACGTCCTGGATGTGATCGGCAAGCAGCCGGTATTTCTCCTCGCTCTCGCGGAGCGCCTCCTCGGCAATCTTACGTTCTGTAATGTCCCGGAGGATTCCGGATACCCCGATCACGCGCCCGGACTCGTCCATTATTGCGACACCGTTATCTTCCAGCCAGTATATCGTGCCGGATTTATCCTTTGCCCGGAAGATAGTTCTCGTCGGCTGACCGGTTGAAACTGTCTTTTCCATGTCAGCGAGAACCACGGGCAGGTCTTCTTCCAGGATAAACGATGACATGTTCAAGGACACAATCTCTTCGGTTGAATACCCATATTGGGCGATTTGGGGACTGATACTCGTGATTCTTCCCGTGAGATCTGTGGTATAGATGATATCGTTGGTATTCTCCACCAGCAGGCGATATCTCTTCTCGCTCTCCTGGAGTGCTTCTTCGGTATTTTTCGCCATGGTGACGTCGGTCAGTACGTTCATAATTGCAGGAGATCCGCCAAAACTGATGACGGTCCCACGTACACTGACGATCCGGCGTTTCCCATCCCGGGCGATGAGTTCGAGATGATATGGTCCGTCAATGGTGTCCTCGAGTCTTTTACGGATTGCATCATGGACTTCCGGGTGGTATTCGGGGGCTATAAACTTCAGGATTGACTGCCCCACCGCCTCCTCGGTCTGCCACCCCATGGAATCGCTCATAGCGGGGTTGACATAGAGGATATTCCCTTCGCGGTGCACCACGATGAGGTCAGGCAGGTGGTCGAGGATCGTACGGATCTTTACCTCGCTCGCTTTGAGTTCTTCCTGAACCTGCTTGAGCTCAGTCACGTCAACAAGCGAGGCAACACTGTTGCCTGTTCCCGGGATAACGTCAACGTGGACAAAGCCGAAATGGAGCTGTTTTTTCCCATCAATCACCCTGCATTCATAGATATTCGGGGCAGCGGCAGCGTCCCTGCGCCGGGTATAATGGTATTCCTTCATCCGTTCGACATCGTCCTTGTGGATGAATGCAGTCCAGCTCATGATATTCTCCTGTTTTGACCGTGGAACACCGGTTAACCTCTCCCACCCTGCATTTGCCCGGAGGATGGTCGTGTCAGGTCCTATCAGGATAGTCGCCGTGCCGGTATTGTCAAAGACTGTGCGGTACAGGTTCTCGGATCGTTTCAGCTCTTCTTCCGAGCGTTTTTGTTCCGTGATGTCACGGAAGATCCCTTCGATACCCGCAATCCTGCCGTCTTTGTCGTAGTAGTAATGGCTGTTGGCAGAAACCGTGACGATTGCACCATTCTTGTGTCTCAAGTCCACTTCATAGTCCTGGACAGCCCCGTTCTCGCTTATCGCATCGAGCATCTTCTTACGATCGCCGGGGTTGAGATAGAATATTTCAGCAAGATTTGATCCAAGAATGCTGTCGCCTGGATCATATCCCAGCAAGTTGTATCCTGACGGTGAGAACATGATGAGATGGCCCTCGAGATCTGAGCGATAGTAGACATCCTGTATGTTCTCGAGGATCATACGATACATCTTCTCGCTCTCCTTCAACAACGCCTCCGCCTGTCGTCTCCGGACAGTCTGCCGGATCTTGTGCACGAGTTCGGCGAACTGGGCTTTCGGGTCACCGCCTTTCTGGAGGTAGAAGTCCACACCCTCGTTTAGGGCCTGGATGACGACCTCCTCTCGTCCGCGGCCGGTGAAGAGGATGAACGGGATGTCCCCGAATCGTTCACGGACCGCTTTTAAAAATGCGATTCCATCCATCTCCGGCATCAGGTAGTCAGAGACGATTGCATCGTAAGACCGGATCGCGGGATCGTCGAGTGCCTCCAGTGCCGAAATCGATGTGCTGACTTCGAACTCGCCTGACCGCTCCAGGTAGAGTTGTGTTATATCCAGAAGGTAGGGTTCGTCATCGACATAGAGGACTCGTATCCGGTCATCCATCTTTAAATAATTATTATTACGTTATAGTATCATTTTCGATGACGGAAGCCTGGCCCGCGATTTTCGCGGGTATTTTCGCTCACCGTGCCAATCTGCCAGGCTTTTTATGAGACAGGGCAGAGACCGGTTCGGCGGGAAGTAGCTGTCAGCCGGATCGAGAATCCTATAATAGAGTTACATGGTCTGCGGAGGCACCCGTGTAACCTGTGAGCCGTTGATCTAACCGGTTGCAACCATACTTTCAGTCATCAACAATGATGAATAGGGAAGGTATCATGAAGAATAGGGAAGGTATCACAAGTCACACTTTATAGTACTCCGAATCGAGCTCCTGGCCGGCATGTTCGGTTCGAAACACACCCCATTCTACACACCTGTTTTCTCATTCGTACCGGTGAGATCATGAGGATCTACACCATTTTTCCCCATTGGAATGGAATTTTACCCCTCCAACAGGCCAATTTCGAGGAAATATATATATACTATTTAAATCTCTATTGTTTTGAGGTAATCAAGGTGGCAGATTTACCTATTGCTGCAGTCGTAAGGATTGCAAAGAAGAGTGGAGCAGAGCGTGTCGGCAGTGATGCCGCTGCTGCTCTCGTAGCAAAGTCAGAAGACTACATTGCCGATCTGGTCAGGAAAGGTAATGAGATCGCAAATCACGCTGGAAGGAAGACGCTCAAGAAAGACGACATCTATCTTGCGGCAGAGAAGATCTAGGCCTCTCTTCCTCCTTATTCTCACTTCTTACCCGGCCCTGTACCGGGGCGGATCGGATGACAGACAATCGATCCGGTCCCCGGTACAGGGGTCTATTCCCTATGTGTGACCATAACCTCGATTATGAGTGGATCCACTCCAAAAACCCGTAAATAAGGATCCACTCCAAAATTTCCGTACGCAAGGAATGCTCTTCTCCGATCCTGAACAGTTAGTCCGGTGATCCAGGCTGGTTGATACCAGGTGATCTTTCTTGGAGAAGGGGAGCATTTAATGATCTTGGAGAAGGGGAGCATTTAATGATCTTGGAGAAGGGGAGCATTTAATGATCTTGGAGAAGGGGAGCATTTAATGATCTTGGAGAAGGGGAGCATTTAATGAAATTCTCCACACGAATAGCCGCCGCGAGTGAAGAGACGTGCCAGGTGTCGAGGACGTCCCCGAGGACAATTCTGAAAATTTTTTATAGTCATGAAAAAATCTTTTTTATAACGAATAAAGTGGCCCGAGATCTCCACGTTACTAAAAGAGGGGGTTTTGGTGGAAACTCCTGAGCATGAGCCCGATCATCCCGCCAGGCGTATGCGGGAACTCCTAAAAATCGGTTCCGTACTGTCGGGTGAAGACGTCACACTCTTAAAAGACCTCACCAAGGAGCTGATCAGTCATCAGGATGAAGCCCTGGCACATTCACCCGGCTCGCCTTCTTCGAAAGGTGATCTCCACTCGAGGATCCTGCATTCATTGCCGCTCGGCATCTGGGTGCTGGACCCATCCTTCCAATACATCTATGTATCCCCATTCGTCGCCCACTCCCTGGGCTGCGTGCCCGAGGATATAATCGGGAAGACCGGACGGGAACTGAAATTTTCAGACAGGGTTCTGGACCAGATCGAAGAGGATGTCGCTGCTGTCTTCTCTTCAGGAGAGTCGCTGCAGAGAGAGATCGCATATAACTATCCCGATGGCACCCGTTTCAAGGAGTGTATCGTATACCCGCTCCTGGATGAAGAAGGGACAATCTCCCAGGTGGCGGTCATCAGCTACGATATCACTGAACGAAAGAATGACCGCCGGGAACAGCAACGGTTGAATACCGAACTCTCCACTATCACGGAGACGATCAGGATCGTGAACTCCTCCCAGGACCTGTACCAGATGCTTGATACCATCATCAGGCTGGCCATGGAGAGACTCTCCTTCGATGCCGGCTGGATCTATTTGAAAGGCATGATCGGCAGCCAGGTCGAACTCTTTGCCCACAGGGGTGTTCCCGACGATTTCGTGAGCGACCAGGGCAGTATCGAGACCAGGAACTACCCCCACAACGTCATCTTCTATGCCGGGATCTCGCGTTTCGTTGAGAACACTCCTGCAAAGCAGCCGGGAATCGCAGACGCCAGGATCCTTGAATCCGTCGACGCAATCTCCTATGCCGGAGTCCCACTCATGGCAGGCTCCGTCGTCCTCGGAGGTCTCTTCCTTGCGAAGCGGGCAGAGGGCACCATCCCTGCCCTGGACCGCGAGGTCCTGGAGAGCATCGGGAAAGAGGTCGGTTCGACCGTTCTCCGGGGGATGCTCCAGGAGCGGCTGGAAGACATGATCGAGGATACGACCGCCTACCTTGATCTGCTCTCCAACGACATCAGGAAGAAGAACGAACATATCGAGAATCTTGCACAGTCGATCCGGCCGATGCTCGACGGTCCCGCTGTCGGGCTGCTCGATCTCCAGCTCGGCGAGATCCAGCAGGTGCGGGAGCTGGTCGAGAATATCACCACCATACGAAAATTGCCGGAGACGGGAGAAGACCTCGTCCCGGTCGACCTTGACGAGGTGATCACATCCGCTCAAGAGATATTCCCGTCGACACGAATTGAATACGAGGCGTCAGGTGTACATGTCCTCGCCGACGATTTCCTCCCGGTCATCTTCTCAAACCTCATCGGAAACAGCATCAAGTTCGGCGGCCCTGATGTCCATATAAAGATCAGAACCGAAAAGGCCGGTTCTCTTATCGAGATGTCGCTGGAGGACGACGGGCCAGGAATCCCAGATGCTGCAAAATCCATGCTCCTTGCGTCATCGCAGGATCCCGTAAGCACCATCCCTGGAAAATGCATGGGCCTCTATCTCATCCACACGCTCATCGAACGCTACGGCGGCGGTCTGCACATCGAAGACCGGGTCCCTGGCGATCCATCACAGGGGCTTGCAGTACGGTTCATGCTCTTCTCTGCCGAATGATATCATTCCCGAACACTTTTTCTCGTGTTTGGGGGCATCTTCGGGCGAATCAACGATCCTGGTGACCTTAGCAGTCTCATCCACTTCGTTGGCTGGCGCCTTCCCTGGTATCACCGGGGCTTACCCTGCCTCATATGCGATAAAAAATCCTGCCTGTTGAATAAGCTGGAATCATCTTTTAAAAAATCACGAAATTGGAAAATGCCCTCTTAAATTAATTTTTTTTGAAAATAATCTTTATAAATCGGATTTTTATCTTCCTCATCGGCCCTTTTTAAGACCGGGATAGTAGCTGCCCGTTATCCAAAAATCGCATCTTGGTCCGGAGGGAATTTGAAAAGATGATATTCCCAAAAAAAGATAAAAGAGGTGGGAGAGTCCCTCACTCTTCTACGATTCCGTAGATCCCGCTCCCGATCCACCAGCTGTCGTCCACGGGTTTCATGTAGATGAGCTTGTGCTGGTCGAACGTCTCATTCATCGCGGTGTTCGGGAAGAGCGCATGGGAAAAGCCGGTCCCGTTCTCCATAGCCTGGATTCCGACCTGCGTGATCTTCACGCCGTATTTGTCCGTGTACTCCCACTCGTTCTCCCCGATCGCAGACTTCCAGAACGGATCTGCGAGGAGAGTCCCGTCTGACGATTCGGCCCAGACAAAGAGGTCCCCGGTGACGAACCGCCCGTCCGGATCATTGATCTCTGCCAGTGCCTTCTCCTTGCCGTTGGCCCTCGCATAGTCGACTGCCTGCCACACACGCTCGTAGAGTTCCTCCCGCGTGTGATTCCGGACCTGGAACCCGTCCAGGTCGCCGGTGGCGATGCGGGCATACTCTGGAACGATAATTCCTGAGTAGATCCACCATTTATCGTCGACGGGCTCTGCATAGGCGATCCTCGGGACGTCCACCTCTCTGCCGTTCGAGTTCACTTTCGCGACCATGTACAGGAATCCTCCGCCTTCCCGTGCCAGGTCACGCAACCCGCGGATGGTATCGGCACCATCAGGGTCATGGAAGTTGATGAGGTTGATATGGTATCTCGCAAGTTCGGGGGAATACGGCGGGGCGGCAATATTCGTGCAATTATAGTCAAATGCCACTATGAATAGACCATCCCTGGGATCATTGAATCTGGAGATGGCCTTCTCTCTGCCGTTTTCCCGGGCATAGGTAGCAGCATTTTTTACGTATGCGACGAGGTCGTCGAGATCAGGCTGCGGCCCGGAGGTATTCGGCATGATCGACGGGTAGATCTCGCCCTCCGAGGCGAAGATCCCGGCACCGACATAATAGGTCCCGTCGACGTCCTCCACCACCGCGACTCGGGGTTCGTAGGCGTTATCCTTCGCCGGGTTTTGGTAGGTATAACTCACGTATCCACGGCCGAACCGTGCAGTCTCTGCCAGGTTCTGCACGAGGGGTATCCCGAAGGAATCGGTCATGTTGCGTATGTTTGTCCCGACGCTCCCGGGCTCACCCGCATCGGCGAGCAGGTTACCGTCGTAGTCGAGGGCAAAGACCTGCACAGTGCCGATCACAAACGCACCGTCAGGATCGTTGAATGCGTCAATCGCGTTATCTCTTCCGTTTTCGCGTGCGAATGTTGCGGCATCGGCAACAAGCTCGATCAATTCCGGTATGGTCGTGATTGCTTCGGGCTGTGTGGCCCCGGGCTGAACCGCCGTGTTTTGCGGACCCATTGTGGTGCAGCCGGTGGCAAGCAACGCCGCAACGAGGAGCAAGGAAGCAACAGCCAGATATCTTTGAATCATATGGATCAGGAATCTGTGCAGGTGAAAAAAAAGAGTTGTGGAATAGGTGTTGTGCTGAGGCACAACCGGCCTGCCTTTACATACAATATATCGTGGAATTGTGTATGGGCAAAAAAGCCCCTGGATTACCATGAATTTGAAAACGATTGCGCCTCACGCTTGATATAAAAGGCGGTTTTACGAAAGACTGCAGATGCTTCTTCTTCTGCTCATGTTGCCCGAATTCATGCGAACCACACCTGTATAAAAAAACATCCAGACCGGTGCCTGGCGGAAAAACCACGCGAACCTTTATGGTCGGGTCCGGCGAGCTCGTCTCCCATGGCAGCAGAAACATTCCTGGATCTCTTTTTCGGGTCCATTCATCTCTCTGTAGAGACGGTGATCCTTGCAGTCGTGGTTGGTGTCGTGGGCCTTATCGCAGCCAGGATCATAATCGCGGTTTTTAAACGGATGCTCGTCCGTTCCTCGAGGCTTCCCGAACTGCTCATCGAATTCCTGGTGCGGTTCTTCTCCGCTCTCGTGTATGTCATCGTCATCGTGATCGTCCTCGCAACCCTCGGCATCGATGTCGGGTCGATTGTACTCGGGCTATCGGCCATCATAGGCCTGATACTCGGTTTCGGCCTCCAGGATACATTCAAGAACTTTGCAGCCGGGATCTGGGTCGCAGCCCTCCGGCCCATAGACAAGGGCGAGTACGTGGACGTCGACGGTATGGAAGGAACCGTGCATGCAGTGGGTGTCATGGCCACCGAGCTGCTCACGGTGGACAACAAGTTCATCACCATTCCCAATGCCCAGGTCTGGGATAATCCGGTGATCAACTATACCCGCATGGAGACCCGGCGGGCAGAGGTCTCGGTGGGCATCGGCTATGACAGCGATGTCGACGAGGCGGTCCGGGTCGCAATGGACCTGATGCGGAGCCACCGGGCCGTTCTCTCCGAGCCTGGGCCCAGGGTCGTCATCACCGAACTTGCGGACTCCTCTGTGAATCTTGCACTCTGGGCATGGACGAAGACGAGTGATCTGTGGACGGTCAAGTGGGACCTGACCCGCGACATCCTCGCGGCATACAGGAAGGCCGGGATCGAGATACCGTTCCCGCAGATGGACGTGCACCTGGAGCGCTAAACTGGAGGCGCAAACCTCATTTTCCAAAATATTTCAGACCGGGGAGAAGGGTCTCCTGCAACAGAGTGTGGAAGTGCCGCTTCCGGGGTTTTATCGTGTGACGTAGGGCCGACACACAATACTCCTGATACTTTACGAAACCGGATGGAGCGGGACTCCTCCCGTGATCGTCTGGACCGGGTTGATCCTCGTCGTGCTCGTATGCAGGATCTCTCCGCCCGTGCTCATCACCGCGATCTCGAGCGAGATGCTCTCGTCTGTTTGCCGGGGGACCGTAAAGACGATCGGCGCCGATCCCGATATATTCTCAAATAGCGCATTGGAGCGCGATTCATACGTATTCCCGTCCTTTTGGACTGTGTAGTTCACCATATAAGTAGCAGCGTCGTCGCTGTAGGGGATGACATAAAAGACGACCCTGTCATCATATCCTTCTGTTGCCTGGTGGAAGTCCGGCCCTTCCAGTGGTTCAGGGGTCGTCGGGGCGAGACAGCCTGCGGCGCAGATAGCGGCCGCCAGCGCCGTCAGACAGACGATTGCAGACATTTTATACTTCTTTTGCATCCTTGGGTTCTCCCTGTGCCAACTGATAACCCACGTGATCGGCACCGGTACATATTAGCTTTTGCGTCGATGGTGCGATTCGAAGCAGTTGTACTCGCCTGCCGATTGACACGCGGCAGGGCCGGGAGCGGTTTATATCGTCCTCAATTTTGGCGCGGCATTGCTGGTTTTTTGGTTTTCTCTCGGCGAAGATGTCAGAGGAACGGCTGGAATTTTTTAAAAAAGGATTGCTGAGGCATCACTCATTACATCATCGTCCAAAACAGCAGCCTTAGTCTTCAGGCGCCGCCTCGGGCTCCTGGTCAAAGATCTTCATCATCTTTGCGACCATTGCATGGAAAGCGTCCGCCTTAACGATGGCGATTCCCCGTTTCTCGTCTCCCACCACCAGCAGGGTGTCGCCGGGCTCTATCGAGAAGATCTCACGTGCCTTCTTCGGGATGACAATCTGGCCCCGTTCACCAACCCTGACCGTGCCGAAGATATGCTTTCCCTCATGGCCTTTATCAAACATGATCTATCACATCAATCATATTTTTCATATATTCATATTAGTATGAATAATATGATAAATATGTTAGGTATCTGGTTAAAAAAATGGATGAGTTTATCCCTTCAGGCGGCGGGAATTCTCTTATGCACGCCTCATCCGGCAAACGGCCCCAGGCAACCGACCCGAGAAAGACGGTCATCACCTTTCTTGTCCTCGTATTCATCTTCTCGGGTGTGTTCTGGTATCTGACCATGCAGACCCCCCAGGTCGCGGAGAATGCGACTGCATTCTGGTGGTATGCAATCGGGGCGATGTGGTGCCCGGCATTGGCGGCAATCATCACCCGGCTCGTATATCAGCAAAACCTGAAGGGCTTTGGTATAAGGCCTGGAAAACCTATCTGGCTGGCGGCCGGGATGATTATCCCGATAGCCTCCGGACTCTTCATGTTCGGAACGGCGTGGCTCACCGGTATCGCCCCATTTGACCCTGATAGTGCCGCTACCATCTTCTCCATGGCATTCATCCCCACCTTCCTGTATGCCCTGCTCTTCAACTGCTTTGCCGCTGCAGGCGAGGAATTTGGCTGGCGGGGTTTTCTCGTGCCCGAACTTGCCCGCTTTATGGGTTTTACAAAGCTCGCCCTCCTATCAGGTGCCATCTGGGCCGGCTGGCACATCCCGCTCATGGTTTTTGGGACCTATCACGGGGGAGCGTCGATCTGGTACTCGCTTGCGGTTTTTGTCCCGTCGGTGATGGGTGCAGGCCTCATCCTCGCATGGCTCCGCATTATTTCAGGGAGCGTCTGGGTAGCTGTGCTGTACCACGGCTTCTGGAATTATTTCATCCAGCGAATCTTCCCGGCGATGACGGAGACGACCGAACCAGGAGAGATGATGCTCGGGGAGTTCGGGTGGTTCGTGGCGATCTTTTACGTAGCGCTGGCGCTCGTTTTCTGGCATTTGCGGGACCTTCTCTCGAAACTGCCTGCGGAAGGTGTGTGATAATACGGCACACGCTCCCTGTATCGCTCACCAGGCCCGCATCTCGATATTTTGGCATGTGCAATACCCTGCATCAGCCCCCAAGAAAGTAAAACAGAAACGAAACAGCCGCTCCGGAACTTAAGCTTCCCGCACCCCGGCAGTCTGAAGCCCTGGTAAAACAGGCATTACTGCGGCCGGAGATGGGAAAACATCTTCATATTTCAAGGTAAAATCAGGAATAACGAAAACCATGATCTCGGTCCTTTATGTAGATGACGAACCCGATCTACTCGAGGTAGGGAGACTTTTCCTGGAGAGGAACGGCGACTTCAGGGTTGAAACAGTCACTTCTGCAGAGACGGCGCTCGAGATCGTCAGTAAAGAGCACTTCGATGCAATCATCTCGGACTACCAGATGCCGGGTATGAACGGCATTGAATTTTTGAAAGCAGTCAGGGAGAAATTCGGGGACATCCCGTTCATCATCTTCACCGGTCGGGGACGGGAGGAAGTCGTCATCCAGGCCTTGAACGAGGGTGTTGACTTCTATCTCCAGAAGGGCGGTGATGCGATATCTCAGTTTGCGGAACTTGTACACAAGGTCAGGCAGGCAGTCAGCCAGAGGCGGGCGGAGCTGAGTATCAGGGAGCACGAGCGCCGGGAAGCAGATATTCTCAATTTTCTCCCGGACGCAACGTTCGCCATAGACACAGAGGGCGTGGTGATTGCCTGGAACAGGGCGATAGAGAGGATGACCGGGGTAAAATCGGATGATATCGTGGGGAAGGGCAATTATGAATATGCGATCCCGTTCTACCATGAACGACGCCCGATCTTGGTCGATCTTGTCATCAGGAACGATCCTGCCACCGCCGCGAAGTACGCGTCAATCATACGGGAAGGAAACAAAATCAAATCCGAGATACATATACCCCATTTCAATGACGGAGAGGGGGCAGATTTCTGGTTCACCGCCTCCCCGCTGTACGACATCCAGGGGAACGTAATCGGCGCGATCGAGTCGATCCGGGAGATTACAGAGAGGAAAAAGGTTGAAGCAGCGTTGCACGAGAGCGAACGGAGGTTCCGCGAGCTCTCGGAACTCCTCCCCCAGATCATATTTGAAGCAGACGCGGACGGCCGTCTGACCTACGCAAACCGGATCGCCTTCGAGATCTCCGGGTACGACAGGGAGGACATGGAGGAAGGCCTGAACATAACGGAGATTATCGCTCCCCAGGACAGGGAGAAGGTGGGAGAAATCTTTCGGAATATTATTGGAGCAGGCCAATCCCCGCAAACGAGACACGAATACACTGCGGTGCGAAAGGACGGCGGCACCTTCCCGGTATCGATCTATACCTCGCCTGTTCTTCGGGATGGGAAAGTAGTGGGAGTCCGGGGCATCGTCATCGATATTGCCGAACGGAAACGTGCCGAGGAGAAGATCCTGGAGAGTGAACAGAATTACCGGCTCCTCTTCGAGAATGCGACCGAAGGCATACTCGTTGCACAGAGTGACCGCCTGGTCCATGTCAACCCGGCACTCGTCAGCCTGCTTGAGCGTCCGCCGGAGGTCATCACTTCGAGGCCGTTTACGGACTTTATTCATCCCGATGACCAAAAGAAGGTGATGGATCGTCATCTCCAGCGAATGGAGGGGGAGGACCCGTCCACAGGATACATGTTCAGGATCATCACTGGAGCAGGGGAAGAACGATGGGTCAGGATCAACTCGACCAGGATGGACTGGTCCGGAAACCCTGCCACACTCTCCTTCATCACCGACATAACCGATCACAAGAAGGCCGAAGTGGGTCTTCTCTCTGCAAACGAGGAATACACAAACCTCCTAAACCAGATCCAGGACGTCTATTACAGAAGCGATGTGGAAGGCAGGCTTATCAAGGCAAGCCATTCATGGGTGACTCTGCTTGGATATGATGACATCTCCGAATGTCTTGGAAGGAGCATTGAAGAGTTCTGGCAGAATCCCGGTGAAAGGAAGGATTTCCTGGAAGAGCTCTGCCGCGATGGCAAGGTAACCAACTATGAGATATGGCTGAAGAAGAGGGACGGCACACCGGTGATCGTCGAGACCAGCAGCCATCACTATTATGACGATGCAGGAGAGATCCTCGGAGTCGAGGGCACATTCCGGGACATCACGGAACGGAAGAGGCAGGAGTCGATCCTTGGAATCCAGCTCGACCTCGGCCTGGCCCTCCAGAAGTCACGCGGCATGCAGGAGACGCTGGACGCATGCCTTGATGCAGCGATAGAGGTATCCGGGATGGATTCCGGTGGGATATACCTTGTCGACGAGGAGGAAGGGGCTGTTGACCTCTGTCTCTCCAAAAATCTCGGCGATGAATTCATTGCAAACGTCTCCCATTATCCGCCCGAATCTGCCAACGCACGGATGGTGTTGGAAGGGGTGCCGCATTACCTGCCGTATAGCGAACTGGGGGCCAAACACTCGCCGATTCAGGAACGGGAAGGAATCAGGTCGATCGCCTACATCCCGATAACCGCTGGCGACAGGAGTATCGCCTGCATGAACATCTCCTCGCATACATACACGGATATTCCCGATTCTGCACGGTTTGCCCTTGAAACGATTGCGACCCAGATATCGGTTGCAATTAAGAGGATCAAGGCGGAAGATGCCCTTGCAAGGAGTGAGCAGCGCTACCGGAACGTGGTCGAAGACCAGACCGAATTCATCTCCCGTTTCCTTCCCGACGGCACGCACGTCTTTGTGAACGATGCCTACTGCCGGTATTTCGGGTTTACACGTGAAGAGATCCTGGGACACCGGTTCAGACCGAAGATACCCTTGGAAGACCGGGAACGCGTGGGAGAATTCTTCGAATCCTTAACCCCCGACTCCCCTATCCGCACTATCGAACACCGGATCATCATGCCGGACGGACGTATACGATGGCAGTGGTGGAGCGATCGTGCCATCTTCGATCCCGACGGGGCTATCATCGAGTACCAGTCGGTTGGCAGGGATATCACGGAGACGAAAGAAGCGGAACATGCACTCGCCGAGAGCGAGGCATATTACCGGAGCCTTGCCGAGGCATCCAATGATCCCATATTCATGATTGACAGGGACGATACTGTCATCTATGTCAACAAATTTGCCGCAAAGATGCTCGGAAGATCCCGACGGGAGATCATCGGAAGCAAACGAAACAGCCTTTTTCCCAGGGATGTTTCAGAGCACCAGAGGCAGGCGATCGAGAGAGTGTTTGAGACCGGCGAGCATCTACGCAGTTCCGGACATATCACGCTAGAGGGAAGATCATTCTGGCTGGACAATTCACTCGTTCCTGTCAGGGATACGGCAGGAAATATCACACGTGTGCTCGGGATCTCCCGCGATATCACTGAACAGAAGAGGATCGAGAAGGAGTTGCAGGAAAAAACCGAGGAGCTCGAGAGCCATAACCAGGTCATAAACACGCTCCTCGATATGGTCCCGATAGGAATCTTCATGGTGAAAGCCCCTTCGGGCAGAACGATAATTGCCAACCGGGAGGCATTCCGGCTACTCGGCCGCGGTACTCTCCCGGATGCGACAAAAGAGAACCTCGCAGGGGCCATTGAAATATATAAGGCAGGTACCTGCACAAGGTATCCCACAGACGAGATGCCGATTGTCATGGGCATGAAAGGTGAGACGAGCCATGTAGACGACATGGTGGTCAAAAGACCCGATGGAAGCCAGGTGCAGATCGAGGTCTTCGGCACACCAATCGTCGACCAGAAGGGCCGCGTGGTCGCAAGCCTCGTCAGTTTTCTCGATATCACAGACCGGAAGCGGGCCGAGGAGACGATCCGTGGCCTGGCGCAGTTCCCACAGGAAAATCCGTATCCCGTTCTGAGGTTCGCCGCGGATGGGACGTTGCTCTACGCAAACACGTCCGGAGGTGAATGGCTGGATGCGTTGGAACATAAAGAAGGAGCAATATCGGAGGAGGTTAAAGAACTCGTTGCAGATGTCTTTGACGACGAAGGCTTCTATTTCGAAGAGATAGACGATGCATCCGGCAGGGTGCACGAGGTCACCGCCATACGGCCGGAGGGCGAGGATTATGTCAACCTGTACATATCCGACGTAACCGAACGGGAGCGGGCAGGGAGGACAATCAGGGATACAAACAAGAAGATCAATCTCTTAACGAGCATCACCCGCCACGATGTTGCAAACCAGGTCACCATCCTGAGAGGATTTGCCCAGGTGGCCCTCATGAATGACCTGGATCCGGTAATTGCCGATACACTGAAAAAGATTGATGCGGTCGGATCCACGATCATGAGCCAGATCGAGTTTACAAGGGCGTACCAGGAACTCGGCATGCACGCACCAGGCTGGTATAGTGTAATGGAGCTTGTTGCGGCAAAAAAACCTGAGGATCTTGTAATATCCTGCACCTGTGACGCCGAGATATACGGGGACCCGATGCTTGGGAAGGTCTTTTCCAATATAATCGAGAACGCCGCCATGCACGGTGAGCATGCAACAAAAGTCTTTGTCAGCTGCAAGGAAGATCCTGAAGGATTTATGATTACGCTCGAGGATGACGGCATCGGGGTGCCGTATGAAGAGAAGGAGCGGATCTTTGAGAAAGGATATGGCACAAATACGGGTTTTGGGCTGTTTCTGGTGCGGGAGATCCTTGCGATCACGGGAATAACCATCCAGGAGACCGGTGTCCCGGGCAAGGGGGCACGCTTCGAACTGCATATACCGAAAGGTAACTTCAGGCCGGTTTCGGGATTTGGAGATGTTTCCGGGTTGACGCTCCCTGGCAGAGAATAGATCATGGCTACCTTTGTTCTTGTCCACGGCGGCAGTATATCCACGGAAACATGGAACAGGCTCACGGTCGGAGAACCGCTCCAGGCAAAAGGCGGCATGCTGGGGGCCGGGTGCTGGGACGGGACCGTATCCGCTCTTGAGGTGTATCACCACCGTGCTTTTGCGCCGACTCTCCTGGATGAGCATAACTGCGGCCTGACCGACCATGTCGGGCAGATATGCCAACTCATGCAGGGCTCAGACCTGGAAGATGTCATCCTCGTCGGGCACAGCTACGGCGGGATGGTGATAACCGGTGCTGCAGCCAGGATGCCGGGCAGGATCCGTCACATGGTGTATCTCGATGCAGCACTACCGGACCCGGGAGAATCGCTCTTTGATATCATTGCATCAGGGGGTATCGATCCCCTGTCGGTTCCGGGCCTGGAACCTGTAACGCCATATGTGGAAAAACTGCAGTTCGACCCGGAAAAGATACGATCAATTTCAAAGACCTATATCCGCTGCATACAAAGCGATTTTGCCCCCGTCACCAATATCGCCCGCCGGAAGATCGAGGCCGCCAAAGAAGGGTGGACCTATCTCGAGCTGCCGGCATCCCACGTCCCGATGGCCGATATGCCGGATGAATTCAACAAAATGCTCCTGGATATCGCCCAGGAATAGCGTGTGTATATCTGTTCTTCTGCTCTATCAGAATACTTTTATTTTAAAAAATGGTATCACACCATATGATTGAAAAACTGGCAGAGAGCTCCGGAACCATCCTCGGGTTCCGGAGCCGGGGGAAGCTCACAGAGGCCGACTATCTCGACATACTTGCACCAGAGCTTGAGCAGGCGATTGCGGAAAACGAAAAGATCCGGGTCCTGTGGGTCATGGAAGGCTTCGAGGGCTGGACGGTCGGAGGGGCCTGGGAGGATTTCCGCCTCGGTCTGAAGTTTTCAGCGGTCGAGAGGATGGCGGCGGTCATTGACGAGAGCTGGGACGAATGGATGACATGGCTTTTCCGGGCATTCACTACAGTGACCCGGACAGAGATCCGGTTCTTTAAATCGGAGCGCCTGGACGAAGCCTGGGAATGGATCCGGGAATAAAAATCCATTTTGTATCCTGAAAGGCGAAAAAAGCCAGAATCTTCCGATTTTTATGCCAAGTAATATAGCCAGGGGCAATCTTTTTCGTGCGGGCGACTATACCCTTCATTATATAATCAAGGTGGTATATATGGCGAGATTTGTACATGTAGCCCGGCCGATCGTAATCATTGCCGGGCTCCTGATTTTATTCATGGTTCCGGCGATGGCCGCGACGGTTTCGGTATGCTCCTCGGGTTGCAACTACACTTCAATCCAGGACGCTGTAAACCACGCTGTTGACGGAGACACTATCGAGATCCACAGCGGACAGTATGACGAGGCGGTGGTAGTCAACCGGAGCCTCTCCCTGACAGGGATAGATGCCGGAACCGGACTGCCGGTTATCGATGCTTCAGGAGCGGATTTTGCAATAACGCTCGAATCGCCAGACATTCTTTTGTATCGGTTGAACATAACCGGTGCGAACAGCTCCGCGATACTCCTTCAAAACGACGGTGCAGAACTCCTGGAGCTGAATGTCATCCATCACAAGGAGGAACACAGGGAACTCATGTATCCCGCTGTTACGGGAAAGAACATAACAGACATCTCAATCTTGTCCTGTACATTCGATGTGTCAAAGGATTGCGTTGCCCTCTATGACCCGGATGATTATTCCATCACCGGCAATACGTTCTCCAATCCGACCGCATATTCCGTGGCCATCATAAGCAGTGGGAGTTGCGATCCAACGGCAAACGGCATAATTTCCGGAAATTCAATCGCCCAGAAACGTGGAGCGGGAATCGGCATAGTTGCACGGACCGCCGGAGGACTTGTAGAGAACCTGACGATTGCGGACAATACAATCTCCGGCTCGGGCGGATCGATAGGGCTCTTCATACCTTCCGATGGCGTCGTCATCCGCAACAACACCCTGCAGGAGAACCCGGAAGCAACCCACATAGGCAAAGGCATCTACGGCATCATGACCTACGGGACCTCTGGTGTTGAAATCACTGAAAATCATGCATATGGCACAGACGTGGAGCTGCCCTTCCGGTTCGAGGACTGCTCCGAACTGGAGATCACCGGCAACACTGTTGACTCCAATTCGGATATGGGCATGGGATTCATAGGAATCACGAACTCGACGGTATCCGGAAACACGATGGATAATACTATCTACAACTTCTGGATGAGTCCCGTTCTCCTGGATCCCGGTCTCCTGCCTGGAAACCTGATAGACCAGACCAACACAGCCGACGGAAAACCGGTCTGGTACTTTGAAGCGACTGATGACCTCTCGGTCGACAGTAGTGACAATCTTGCGGCTCTCTTCCTCTATGCCTGTGATAACGCACACGTGAAGGACGTAACCTTCAAGACAAACAGCGACGGTGTCATGGCACTTTATTGTGAGAACGCGACCATCACCAATTGTTCGTTCCAGCAGCTTTACCGGGGAATCATGGCCTTCATGTCACCTCACCTGACAATACAGGACAATCATTTCACAGGCTGTTTTGATGGTATGATGGTCGGAGACTTCTATGATGGCCAGATCTCTGGTAACCTGATAGAAAATTGCGGTGACAGCGGTATCGTGACCGGCATCTACCTTGAGGATGTGGAAGTCAGGAATAATGTGATTGATACAGCACTGGCAGGACTCTACCTTGATCACGTATCAGGGTTCAATAATGCGGTATTTGACGGAAACACAATCAGGAATACCCTGACTTCCGGCGTTGCATCGACCAAATCGGAAGGAGCGGTCATTACCGGCAACAATCTCGAACTGGACCGGGGCGTCGGGTTCGATATCAGCTGGTCTTCACGTCTCAATATCACCGGAAACGCGCTTGCCGGAGCAGCTGATATTGCATTCCTGCTGTACGAGTCTCCGGAAAATATCATCACGTCCAATTATCTTTCCTCTACCGAACACGGCTTTATCCTGGAGCGAAAGGAAGGCAGGGCAGGGTGCTTCGACAACCTGATCGCAAATAACCGGGTAAATAGCCTCGATTCCGTGCAGTTTTGCCTGAAGGGGGGTTTTGGAGATGAGGTTGACCGTATGAAGTTTGGAGTGGAGCCACTCACCCCCCCGGACGAGATCGCATTCACCACCCTGGTTGGCGTTGAGGATCCGGACAGCGTGCAGGAATTCAGCTGCAATCCCGACCCTTCACCGCCGACGAACACATGGAACGTGACCAAATCTTCCGGACCCAATATCATCGCCGGCCCGTACATCGGCGGCAACTATTGGGCGAAACCCGACGGCACCGGCTGGTCGCAGGTGACCCCTGACAGGGGTGACGGTTTCTGCAACGCTCCGTTCGTTGTGAATGCAGATAATACGGATTTCCTCCCGCTGCACATGCACGAAGGAGAGATCGAGATCACCGCACCCGCAGTGATCGACAGCCCCGGCCGGTATCGCCTGGTAAACGATCTTGACAATTCCACGGTGGATACGGCCATCCTGATCTCATCCTCGGATGTTTACTTTAACGGCGACGGACATTCGCTCGACGGCGCGTTTGAACTGAACACGAGCGGCGTACTGGTCGAAAACTGTGGGCTGGAAAATATCACGATTGCCAATCTTACGGTCACCGGCTGGGAAGATGGCATAGGAATGAACGGGGTTACAGACCTCCTCCTTCGGGACATACAGTCGACCGGCAACAACGACGGGTTTGGAATAGCAGACACTACAGGTGTGACAATCGCCAACTGCAGCTCGACAGAAAACATCGCGATGGAACAAGATGGATTCTATTTTGGCGGGACTGGAATATCTCTTGAAAGGACCACCGGGACCTGCATCATCGACTCGAACATCAGTCACAACGGATGGGGCGAGGAACTTCCCCTCGTCGGCGGATACGGGATCATTTCAATAGATAGCACCGATATCACCATATACGGCTGCAACATCAATAACAACGCCAACACAGGTATCCATAGCGAGTATTCCAAGGATTGGGTTGTAAGTGACAACCAGATACATCAAAACGGCGGCAACGGCGCGATCTTCATAGCATCTCCCGGCCCTGACCATGTGGCAAACTGCACCATATCAGGCAATGCGATCTCCCAAAGCGAGTGGGGGATATGGCTCGAGCAGGAAGATTACGTGGTCAACAATAATACGGTGACCGGATGCGAGTACGGAATCCTTCTCTCGTCCTGCCGTAATGCGAGCCTGACCGGAAACGCAATGTCTGGAAATGATATGAATTTCATTGTGGAGGGCCAGTATTACCAGGATTACTTAAACTGGGTCGACACCACGAACACCGTTGACGGCCGTCCAATCTATTATCTCATCCACGAGAGCGGGATAGTCATCGACAGCTCCACAGGGGCAGGGATCGTGATTGGAATCTTTTGTGAGGATCTGACTATCAGGGACCTCTCACTCTCAAAAAATCCATATGGTGTGTTTTTGATTGATGGCTACCAGGTGGAGATCTCAAATGTCACTTCAACCGGGAGCGAGAATGGATTTGTTGTACTGGGGAGCGATTGTGTCTCAATTGAGGCATGTTGTGCCCGGGCGAATTCAGACACCGGATTCCTGGTGGACGGTTCGGAACATGTACGGATCCTCGATTCGGACGCTGTTGATAACTACGGCCCCAAAGGACTCGGTACAGGAGTAACCATCTTCGACTGCTATGATGTCATCATTCAGGATGTGAATGCCTGCAATAACAATTTTGCAGGAATAGACATGGAAGATACCACCCAGGGATTGGTGCAAGGCATTACTGCGGATTCGAACGGCGCCGCCGGGATCATCATCGGTGGAGATGATATTGCGATTAGAGACTGCTTTATCCGCGACAATGGCGACACAGGGATAGGAATGTACGAGTCCGATAACGTATCGATATGGAACAATTATCTGTCAAACGACATAAACGCCGATTTTGCAACGGGAGAAACATCCGGTTTTTCCTGGAACGTGACGAAGATCGCCGGTCCCAATATCGTCGATGGCCCGTTCATCGGCGGCAACTTCTGGGCGAAACCGGACGGCACCGGCTGGTCGCAGGTGACGCCTGATCGGGGCGACGGTTTCTGCAACGCCCCGTTCGTAATCGATTCCAACAACACGGATTACCTGCCGCTACATACCCGGACAGCTCCGCCGTTCTTCGCAGATTTCACAGCCGAACCCCTCGAGGGTGACGCTCCGCTCACCGTGCAGTTCACCGATCAGTCGAACGGAAACCCGATCCAGTACCTCTATGACTTCGGCGACGGTGTCACCTCCCGTTCAAAGAACCCCGTGCATACCTACCTTGTACCTGGTGACTATACGGTCAGCCTGAAGATCTGGCGGATAGAGGGAAGCAGCCTTGTGGAGACTTCGGCTGTAAAGGAGGACCTGATCAAAGTTACAGGCGAGCCTGTACCCGAACTTGCGGCCAACTTCACGGCCGAACCGCTCACCGGGACAGCCCCGCTTACAGTAGCCTTCACAGACACGTCCACAGGCGATCCGATGAGGTGGAAGTACGACTTCGGTGACGGGACATCCTCGACTGCGAGGAACCCGGTCCATGTCTACAGGGTGCCCGGTACCTATGACGTCTCCCTGACGGTCTTTGCGATCGACGGATCGAGGCTCATCAGCAATACGACGGTGAAAATGGATCTTGTCACGGTCGAGGGGACCCCTGTACCCGAACTTGCGGCAAATTTCACGGCCGAACCGCTCACCGGGACAGCCCCGCTTTCCGTCACCTTCATGGACACCTCTACCGGAGACCCGCAGTTCTGGACGTATGACTTCGGCGACGGGTTCACATCCGGTTCACGTAATCCCGGGCATACCTACCGCCGGCCCGGGACATACACGGTGAAGCTTACCGTTACCGGCTTTGGTCCTGGTCATACCCTGATCTCCAACAGCACGACGCGTCCGGACCTGGTTGTTGTGGAATAGGCAGAATGAATAATTTTTTTGGCTCTGTTGAAATACTCATAAGAGATTGAATGCCCTCTGATATCTCGCAAAAAAGCGCTTAGATCCATCGTCCTTTGGAAGGGTTTCAACAGAGCCATTTTTTTAATTGAATCCATACTCGGGTCTTAATGAAACAGAACCATTTGTGAATGCCAATATTTATACCTTTAAAATTCTTCTTATCGATCAGACCGGTTCCAAGATTATTCATCGGTGATAACCCCTGGATTCCAGATATAGCCGAAATAACCATTTGGAATACACGATGTAGCCGAATCTGCCTGCCCGGTACTGAGTTGGGGAAACGACCGGGGACCCGCAGACTGAAATTAATTATCAGGTAGCCGGTGTTTGAATAAATGTGGGAGGTATTTCACATGACCATAGAAAAGATTGGATTGCTGATATTTTCCATTCTGTGCGTTGTTTTGATTGCGGTTCCCGGGCAGGCATATCATATCCCCACCGTGGATGAAGGGCTGCTCGATGAAGACTGCTGCTATATTGGAGCGTATCTGGGGGGAAACCAGGGTGTAGATGGTCCGAACTATTACCAGAGTGCCCGTCCGGACAAATCCCCGTACGAGACGCAGATCCTGGACCCGGGTATCCCGTACGGTCAGATCAACACAGGGATCGACACGTTCAGGGCTGCAGCGGGAGACAAAAATATCATATTCTCACGCTACGTCGACCTTTCAACCGCTCCTTATGACAATAGCTATGAGAAAGTGGAATATGTCCGGTCGCCGACAATGGCGGAGTGGGCAGAGAAGGTGATTGAGAAGGGGGGAGTCCCAATGATCGTCCTTGACCCGTGGGCATTTACCAACAGCCAGGGTATCCTTGACCTCTCATCGGAGGGGGCATATCCGAGCGACGGATATGGAAACGGGACCCAGCATATCATCGCATTCGCCAAACAGCTCGATAATGTCAGCAGGGCACATCCTGACGGCAGCGGGAAATACGCCACCATACTGATCGTATTCGGGCAGGAATTCGAGAGCCATAATGAGGCGAACCCTCCCTCCGACCCCAACACAAACGGACTGCACCAGCAGGCGTTCCGAAAAATGTTCCGGGAAGCATACACCACGTTCCATGCCAATGCAAACGAGAACATCCAGCTGGTCTGGTCAGGCAACGTGGCCGATACCTGGGAGCCCAAGAAATGGTGGTGGCCGCAGTATGACGACACTATGACCGAGCATACGGACTGGAACTACGTCGACTGGGTCGGACAGACACGGTACCACTGGGATATGAACCAGGTGCTGAGCCAGATGACAGACTACTACCAGCATTACTCGGTTGACAAGAACAAGCCATTTATCTTCACCGAGACCAGCGCCGACGGAGGAGGAGATGAGACAACGCAGCTTGCCCTTGATCGGGACTGGATACCGAAATTATACACTGTCAGCATCCTTTCTCCGGCCTTCAAAAATATCAAGGGTATTGTCTGGTTCAATGTTGCAAAACATGAGAATGGTCTCGACAAGAATTTCCTGCTGCCCGACGGGGCATGGGTGGATAATGGGTTTGCAACACCCGGCGAAGTGAAATCGCAGTCGGATGCTTCAAAAATGATGGAAGACCTCTATCCGGACGCCATCAAACCGCCATATTTTGTCTGTCCGCCACCGACCCGGCCACCTGTTGCAGCGTTCTTCGCCAGTAGCACATCGGGCACCGCTCCACTTACCGTACAGTTCACGGATATGTCCGAGGGTGTCGGGACCGGGGTCAGTTACTCATGGAGCTGGGATATCGACAACGACGGCGATGAAGACTACGACCAGCAGAATCCGGTACACACGTACACAGAGCCCGGGGTCTATTCAGTGAACCTGACCGTCAGGCATGACAGCGGTGTGGGAGACAGCGTTGTAATGACAGAATATGTGGCCGTATTTGCGCCTCCCTTCTTCGCGGGTTTCACAGCAGTTCCCGTTGAGGGCGAAGCCCCGCTCGCGGTGCAGTTCACCGACGAATCGAACGGGACTCCCATCCAGTACCTCTACGACTTCGGTGACGGTTCCACCTCCCGCTCCAGGAACCCTGTGCATACCTACCTGTTACCAGGGGACTATACCGTCAGCCTGAAGATCTGGAGGATAGAGGGAAGCACTCTCATCGAGACGTCGACGGTAAAGGAGGATCTGATAAAAGTGCAGGGAACCCCCGTCCCGGGCCTTTATGCCAATTTCACCGCCGTTCCCCTCACAGGCACAGCCCCCCTCTCGGTGGCCTTCACGGACACGTCCACCGGCAACCCTATGAGGTGGAAGTACGACTTCGGTGACGGGACATCCTCGACTGCGAGAAATCCGATCCACATCTACAGGTTGCCCGGTACCTATGACGTCTCCCTGACGGTCTTTGCAATCGACGGATCGAGTCTTGTCAGCAACACGATCATCAAAACAGGCCTCGTCACGGTCGAGGGGACACCTGTCCCGGATCTTGCGGCAAATTTCACGGCCGAACCGCTCACCGGTACCGCCCCGCTCTCGGTCACATTCACCGACGCATCCACCGGTGACCCCCAGTTCTGGAAATACGACTTCGGCGACGGGTTCACATCCGGTTCACGTAATCCCGGGCATACCTACCGGTGGCCCGGGACCTACACGGTGAAGCTTACCGTGACGGGATTCGGTCCTGGTCATACCCTGATCTCCAACAGTATGACGCGTCCGGACCTTGTTGTCGTGCAGTAAGGGAAGACTCATTTTTTTCAGACAGCGATCACTTCGCGGTGTCGATCGCGTCTCCAAATACGATTGAAAAACAGCAAAATAGAATTCGTCATCGGATTGTGCAGGAAGTTCCTGATAGAGAGACTCCGGAGAGTGCTTCTCCCGGCATTAATCCAATTCCAAGTTTTAAGTGGCCAGATTCAGGCCGAATCATTGATTCTTCAGCCTGAACAGATGAAGACGCTTTGAGAGAGTGCGACGGTTGGAGACCAGATGACCGGGATCGAGTCAGTTCGGTGTCGAATACATATTACCCCTGATACGATCGACCAGATTCCATGAATATGCAGGAAAATCACCTGTCCATAAACCCAAAAGATCGGGATATATCATAAGCTGCCAGGACGCATAGTACATCACACAAGGAGAGATGGAAATTGAGCGATCCAATTAAGCTGGGAATCATCATATGCGACCGTTACAGGACCTGCGCCGGCGGCAAATGCCTGCGATCTCTTCGCAACCGTGAAGGGGCATTCGAGCGGTACAGGGGAGTCGAGGTGGAGCTGGTCGGGTTTGCAACCTGCAACGGGTGTCCCGGGGGAAACGTCGAGTACGTCCCGGCCGAGATGAAGAAGAACGGTGCTCAGGTCATCCATCTTGCGACGGGAATGGTCGTCGGCTATCCCCCGTGCCCGAGGATATCGTATTTCTCCCGGTTCATTCGCGAAAAATACGGGATGGATGTCGTCGTCGGTACACACCCGATCCCGGAGAACTATTATACCACGCACAAGAACCTCGGTTCATGGGAATCCGAACGCTGGAAGGATCTCATCGCACCAACCCTCACAGATGAACAGACCCGTCTTGCGTACGATTAGGCGCTTCTGGAATCGGGATACGTAGTGGCATGCAGGGGGCTGGCCGGATAAACCGTCCTTCCCGGGCCCCGCCGTTCATTTTTTCCTCAGGTCTTTTTGGAATTTTGCCCTGCATGAAAATGTGAAGCCGGGATTTGAATCATCGGAAAAACGGCGATATCCAGTTTTTTACCAAATTGGTAGCCTCTTTTGCACAGAAAGAACAATTCGCATGCTGATTGCCTATTATAACAGCAAAAGAATGCAAATCCTGCCATCGAGGAGAAATATACCTGATTTTCCTTCGCCCACATGACTTTTATCTAGCAGTTCAGCAAAGGTATCTTTTACAAGAAGTGATGGTACTTCTAATTAATCATACACCCGGAGTCTTCCATGTATCGTGTCCTCTGTGTCGATGACGAACCTGCGATTCTCGAGATAACCAGGATATTCCTGGAAAAAAACGAGAATTTCAGGATCGATTGCTGCCTGTCGGCCCGGGAGGCACTTGATAAGATGGCAGGGGTCCCGTACGACGCCATAATCTCGGATTACCAGATGCCGGAGATGGACGGCATAGATTTTCTCAAAACACTCCGTGCCTCCGGTGACAACATCCCTTTCATAATATTCACCGGGAAGGGGAGAGAAGACGTCGTCATCGAGGCACTGAACGAAGGTGCAGATTTCTATATTCAGAAAGGAGGTGACCCCAAGCCCCAGTTCACCGAGCTCGCACACAAGGTTCACCAGGCGATAATCCGGCGGGAGACTGAGTTCTCCCTCATAGAATCAGAGAAACGTCTTGCAGATATCATAAATTTCCTGCCCGATGCCACGTTTGCCATCGACAAGTCCGGGAAGATAATCGCATGGAACCTTGCGATCGAGAATATGACGGGCGTATCGGCTTTGGAGATGCTTGGGAAGGGAGATTTCGCATATGCACTTCCGTTCTACGGAAAACCGCGCCCCATCCTCATCGACCTCATCTTCGAATCCGAAGAGACGATCAAAGGGAGCTACTCGAATATCATTCGTGAAAAGAACATCCTCATCGCCGAGACCGCACTTCCCCGCCCTAGAGGAAGGACGTCCATTCTTATGGGAACGGCAAGCCCCCTTTACGACCGGTATGGGAAGATCGTTGGGGCTATCGAGTCGATCCGCGACATAACAGACTTCAAAAATACCGAGGTGCGGCTATCCGACGCCAGGAAAGACAGGGAGGTTATCTTCCGGGCCATAGGTCACCCTGCGATGGTCCTTGACCCTGACCACCGGATTATCGATGCGAACGATGTAACGATGAGGGAAACCGGCAACACGCTTGACGAGCTGAAAGGAAGGCCCTGTTACGAGATATTTCATGGATCCGGCTGTTCCGGGCCCCCGGAAGGCTGCCCGTTCGAGAAGATGAAACTCTCTGGAACACCGGAGAGCACGGAGATGGAGGTCGAAGCGTTCGACGGCTATTACCAGGTCAGCTGCACTCCCATCTATGACACATCCGGCAATCTCGAGAAGGTCATCCATATTGCAATGGACGTCACGGAACGCCGGCGGGCACAGGAAGAGTTGAAGGCGGCATATGAACAGCTGGCGGCATCGCAGGAACAATTGAAGGACCAGGTCCAGGAACTTTCCGAGAGCGAGCGGCTCATTCGCGAAAGCGAGAGCAGGTTCCGGCAGCTCGTGGAGGCGACACTTGAGGGAATCCTGCTTCACAAGGATGGAATCATTCTCGATCTCAATGAACGTGCATGTGAGCTCTTCGGGTACCCGAGAATCGAGATGATAGGAAAACACGTGCTCTCACTGATAGCACCCGACTATATGGAGCTCGTCAAAGAGAAGATTTCACAGGAGAGCGAGAGATCATATGAGGTGGAAGGGCTCGGCAAGGACGGGTCGACGTTCTGGGCGGAGATATGTTCCCGGAATTTTGTCTCGGGGACCGAAACCCTTCGAATCACCGTAATCTGGGATATCAGTGAACGTAAAATAATCGAGGAGGACCTGTGGAGACGCAAGGAACAGATGCGGAACTTCTTCTTCAACCTCCCTGTCGGGCTCTACCGGAATACCCCCGGACCTAGGGGAATGTATCTCCTCGCCAATCCCCATATCGCCTGGATGCACGGGTATGACGACCTTGATGCGTTCCTGCGTATCCACACCTCCGACCTCTATGCTGACCCCCTGGAGAGGAAGCAGTTTTCAGACCTGCTCGTCCGTGAAGGAAAAGTCGAGGGGAAAGAACTCCTCCTCAAGAAGAAGAACGGGGAGCTCTTCTGGGGCCGGGTCTCGGCGATCGCAAGCAGGGATGCCGAGGGGGAGATCGCCTTCTTCGATGGTTATATCGAGGATGTCACCTGTCGCAGACGTGCTGAGGAGGCACTCCGACGGGCTAACCGCCAGTTGAAGCTGCTCACCACGATCACCCGCCACGACATCAAGAACAGTATCACGGTCGCCGAGGGGTACCTCGACCTGATGGACGATCCCGACAGATCCGTACGGATACAGTACCATGAAAAGATACAGGAGGCCCTTCGGAAGATACAGCGTCAGATCGAGTTTACAAGGGATTACGAAAACCTTGGGTCGGTCGATCCCGCATGGCAAAACCTCTCCCCCCTGCTGCAGGACCTGGATATACCAGGGAGAATGACCCTTCGAATCGACTGCCCGCGGAACTTGGAGATCTTTACCGACTCCACGATTAAATCGGTCTTTGAAAACCTCCTTGACAATTCAATCCGGCACGGTGGAGATGAACTCTCCACAATAACGGTCACCTCCGGGGCATCCGGAAATGACCTGAAACTCTTCTGGGAAGACGATGGCACGGGCATTCCGACAGGGGATAAGGAGAGGATATTTGACCGTGGTTTCGGAAAGAACACCGGTCTTGGGTTATTCCTGGTAAAGGAGATACTTGCGATTACAGGAATTACGATACGTGAATGCGGGGTGCCAGGAAAGGGTGCACGGTTCGAGATGGTGATACCGGAAGGTGCGTATCGGACCAGTCATGTTGAGGAAGCGGCGGATTCGCCGGTCACGCTGTCGCATCAATAAGCAGGGCAGACTCCATTTTCAAGGTTCTACTGAAAATCTGTTTTGATATGGGCCAGTATAACCATTATTGACCTGTTTTGGTCATGGATCCCATAAAACCCTCGAAGCATCTATTCTTATGGACTTTTTCATAATTGGGGCCGGGCTTTGGATCATGAGGGAGTTCCTCTGCCGGAACCACAGTAGTGTTTGGGAGAACAGCCACGCTCGGATTCTTTTGCAAACGGCCGAAACTCAGTAAAAGGTCCGGAGATCTATCTCTCACGATTCCTTTTTCACCCAGAAGATGCTGCTTGGGTGGAAGAGATAATATCTCCCGTCTTCTACCCTGGAGTTGTCGGCCACGTATCTCCTGATCTCTGATAAGAGCATCCCGTCAACCCCGTCAAGTTTCGCCTCGAGGAAGAATTCCAAAAGTTGCCTCCCCTTCGGCGTGTCCTTCACTATATCTGTCACGTCCAGATCCGAGATGAGGATATCGAACTTGAAGGGGAGGTGGAGGCGATCGATTATCTCGAGCAGGTCATGGGCGGAAAACATCTCCTTCTCGTCTCCTTTCACCCGTTCCATGAAGAGGCGCTGGATTTCATTTACCCCGAGAGCCGTCTGGTGGAAGATGAGAAGCGATCCGCCCGGTTTCAACATGTCCCAGGCAGATTGTATGGCACTCCTTCGTTCCGGGATATAATAGAGGCAGTGGGTGAGATGGATGAGATCGAAATATCCGTCGATCGCGCCTGGTTCGAAGGGTTCCGAGATGATCCGGAACGAGTCCGGGACGATCCCCGATGCTTGTACCCGGTCGGAAAAGATCCTGTTATGCTCGGTGTTCGGATCGACTGCCGTATACCTGATCTGGGAGCAGGAATCCTCCAGCAATCCAATGAGAGCGAGATCAAAGTCGCCCCTTCCACTGCCGACACTGAGCACATCGATCGATCTGCCGAGTCCGAGTTCGGGGATGCATACATATTTCAGCCAGTTAGATAGTGCGTCCCATTCCGTGGAGATGGTCTTGAAGAGGTCGAAACATTGTGCGTATTCAGCGTCGGTCAGGTCTCGGCATTGTGGGGTCATGGCTGTTGTGGTATTCAACGATCTCTTTGGCAAGAGTGATAAAGGTGACCTGTTCATGCGCATTAGGAATATTTGGAAGCCGGTTATTTATTTTATGAACTTGTTTCCCCGAAAAAAGAGATGGTTAGGTTAGATATTTCAATAATATCTCTTGAAATTATTCTGTTATTCTGATTTTGCGAATTCGTAATTAATAATTCTCCTTCGATAAGGCTGGAGAAGTCGGCGACATTGACCTAACAACTCTACATGATTTGAATACCAAGTGATTTGGGAATCTCTGAACATGAATGGCAGTTGCGCAGTCCTTCCTCTCGCATCGGGTGAGCTTTGACTGATCAGGAATACAGGAAGTGATTTCAAACCGTTAATAATCCGCGTATTCGATGCTCCGAGTGCAATTCCTGCTTCAACGCAGGTATTGAGATTAACGCTATTCTTGTTAGGAGACGTTTCCTCAAAGTTTGCAAGATTTGCAATTACAATTGTGGCAGAAGCGATGCTTGACACGATTTTATCTCGCAACCCCTGTCCTTCAAAATCCCGGCCGATATAGCAGGGTAATCCCGTGACGGATTCGATGAATTCCCGAAACTGTGTTACCCATTGCATGTTCTCTTTAAATTCTGCTGCAAGAAATAAATGGTTGGATGAAAGGGGCTCCTTCAAATCTTCTTTAAACAATTCCATCCATTCCGGGGGCTCTATTGACCATAATGTGGTATAATCCTCATTAGGTGCCAGTCGATTCACCGATTTGTCCAGCGATTCTGGTAAGGGCGTATCTTCCTCAGCAATTAGTAGCGTGGGAATTCCGAGAGCGGCACTGATTGTAAGTTCTTGGATAATATATTTGTAGGCTTCTTCTGTTGGAGATCGACGGGGAAGAATCACGAGGTGTCCACAACAGCTGGAAAGGATCTCACGGATCCGATCTTTAGAAAAGGACTTTTGATCGGGCATGTCGCCGATCAACCGGAGCATATGCCGATGCTCACAAAAGGCTTTACAGACTGCATCTGCAAAAGGGAGATCCTTAGGTCGCCATCCGCGACTGACATAGACATCGCGTAAACAAGTGTATCGCCCCGACCACGATCGGCCATCCAACCTGTTAATAATCTCCCGTGCAATCGCTGGTGTTAGGATTCCGCGGGGCATCTCCAACCAGGTAAATCGTTTCAAGGAAGGCCACATCTGGGCTAGGTTGCAGTCGTCGATATGTAATATAACGAGGCTGAAATCACGATTCTCTGTGGCACAATGGAGTGCTTCGTCGCGTTCAGCAGCAACCCAAGAGGAGGCGATAGAATTTTTTTGATGCCAGGACTATCCATGTGCGGCAGTCAGACATATTTTCCGCAAGGCTTTTTGCAACCGGACTGCCCGCTTCAAGATGACTTTCATCGAACCAGATATCAAATCCGGCTTTCTGGGTAAGCCACCGATACAATTCAAGAGCAATCTCCTTGTCCTTATGTGAGTAACTAAGGAAGGCATGGTGCCGTCGGTTGGAAAGGGAGTTCAAGCAGTCATCCCACCCTTGAAGGCGCACATTCCATCTAGGCAATAATCAACCTTTAAACGAATTAACAGGGTTTGTGCATGTATAGACCGAAAGAAAATGAAGGAAAGGATTTGTATTTTCTCTCTCACCACAACATAATTCGTATTTACCGGCATGGGTTTTCTTATCAGTTTTTCTTTTATCGCATCCTCTGCATATAATCTTTCCTTGAGATGGCTCTCCAGCTGTTTTTCATACGACCTCTCTACAAATAAAAATCAGAATATTTTCAATGTGAAAATTTTGATATTTGTATTTTATTAACTTCTCAAGAAATAACTTGGAGTTTAAAATTAAAACGCCAAAGATCTGACAATCTTCCCGCCCTTAAAAACCGTCAGTTTCCCCGCTCCCTCGGAAACTACGATCCCTATCGATCTCGTCAAAGCAGTAATCCCGGCAACGGGGGCATACTGTTTCCCAAAACCCGGAGACAGACTGACGGATACATCATCGGTGAGGAACCTCCGCCCGGACGCCTCGACGAGACCGTCCCCGCTGATCACGAAACCCCCGTCGAGTTGTGCACACCACGTGATATATTCCTTGTTGCGGGGATTTGTGACCATTCTATTCTCTTTTTCCTGTCCTTCGAAGTGGTTGAGTGCCACCTGTCTGGAACGGGCCATAACCTCGTTGCTGTCCCCGATAATAAACGATGTTCCAGCCTTCTGTCCTTCCTTTCCTTTCTGTGAGAGGGTCAGGACGGGGCTCCATAGAAGCGAAGGAGTTTTAGCCTTCTGTCCTTGCGTTCCTTTCCGCGAGAGCTCAATACATATGTGGAGAACAGAATCGAACACTTCTTCTCTCACATCGGTTCCCTCAAGGAGGCCTGGTTTCCAGGATTTGTTCGCGGTTCCGGATTCAGCATTTTCTGATAGATTCTCCCCTATAAAGACCATATCCCCCACACGGTCTCCATCTCGAAGTGTCACCATCCTCCATGCAATACATAAATCGGTTCCATATCCCGTGGGATGGTAGATTGCAAAGACTGAATAGTCGTCTCCAGTATTGGAACAATCAGCGATATGATCGTGCAGATCACGTGCTGCCGGGCTGCCTGGTGAAACAAGGGTATCGGTAATATTTTTCCCGATTATATCCTCTGCAGTATAGCCAAACAATCTTTCTCCAGTCTCGTTCAGAAACACGATTTCACCTTCTGCGTTGGTCCTTACCACGATTACATCCATATTCCTAAAAATTTTCATATATTGGAATTCCATGCCGCGGATCTTTCCTTCGTATGCATCAATGACCTCCTGGAGTGCATCCTGGCCGGACATATCCTCGCAGATAATAATATCAGAGCCGTCCTGCATCTTCTGGACTTTTATTCGTGAAGATACCGGTTCTCCATTTTTTTTCAGGAGATCGGCCTTTGTCAGGCACCATCCAGAATCATTGATTTTTGCCTGCATCGATGAGCAGAATCCGTCATATTCTTTCTGATTTGAAAAGATCTCCTGCAATGGTACACCCTGAAGCGAACCTGGACAATAGCCGAGAAAGTGGGCCATTTTTTCATTTGCCCAGTCGATGATTCCGTCAGTATTGATGATGATCGGTACAGGTGCAGAACAGAGGATCCGAAAAGGATCACCGTGTTTATTTGAAAATTGCGCTGACTCCCTGTTCATTTTTAACATCTGGTTCAGGATATAATCTATGTCTTTTAATGCAAGTTCCAGGCTTACGCAGCTTACAAGGGGAAATTCGATCCGCTGGAATGCATCCTCGAGTACGATTATATCTGAATAGTCCAGCTTCAAATGAGGTTCTTTTGACAATCCTTTCAGAGTAATAAGCCGTAATACAGGGATTCCCAGCGTTTTTGCAAGGGAATCAAGTCTCTCTCCGTCAGGCGAGAGATCATTGGAGACAATAAAATCATACCGATGGCTTTCGAGTCTCTGACATGCGGCCAGGGGTGACTGGACCTGTTCGATGGTGAATCCCGAACCATTTTGAAACCAATAAAAACACGATATAAGGTCGGTTTTATCATCAACAAGGAGTATCTTTCCCTTACCTGTACTCATTGTATTTCAGTCCCTATATGGGCGTATAAAAAATTCGATATTTATTCTGACTCTTCTCAAAGTCAGGAATGGTTTGATGGACATTCATGCAACGACCATCTCTCCCTTCTTCATGTAATGAAGGTGTATCTTCACCTCTTTTCCACTCCATGTCCCGGATGGATCATTCCACAGGATAAAGACTCTTGAGTTTTTGTCCAGCCAGATATCGATGGGATAGATCCCGCCCGGACAGAGGTCGAGGACCCGTATCTTGTATCTCGGTTCGGATTCTCCTCTCAGCAGGACCTGTATGATGGTGTCTTTGTCGCAGGTCTCTCCCGGATTTTCGAGCGAGATCCCGCAGAGATAGGCGGCATCCTTCAGCATCTGTTCCGAATCAAAGATCACTGTCGAACCCTCCTTTCCGGGGGTGAATCTGATCGTTTCGGTCCGGTACTTCCTGTGCCGGAATACGGGCAATGGCTCAAGCGACGGAGCTGCACCTCCTTTTGGCGGCAATATCTCGGTGCTCTTGAGTGATTCATTGAGGATGGATCGCATTCCGACACCCGGCCCCTCGAACGGTTCGGGGCTGTCCTTGGGCATTGCTATACCCCCGACACCTACCCACTCAAGAAGGTTCCCTCCGGATGTCAATTGACGCGCCCTTATTCGTGGCTTTCGTGTACTGTCGGGCTGCATGGTAATCGCAAATTCGCCATTGCATTCCTGTACCTGGAAACCGTCCGACCATCCTGCCGGAAGCGCATTTGGTACAAGTACGCTTGCGGAGACTTTTTCACCGGCCTTGTGGGACACTCCTACGAATGCAGTCCCGGTCGACGGTATGCCGAACCGCAGGGATTCTTCTAACAGGATTTTCCTGATATACCTGCGAACTTTTAACCGGCGATTCTCTGAAAATACTACATCTATCTCAAATATCCTGGGAGGGTCGTAATGCATCCGGGAGAGACGATAGATAAGGTCCCCCTCAGGATAGTTGGCATGGAGAAGGTGTTCCAGGACCTGGATCCGCCCGGCACCAAAGAGTGTTTTTGCAGAGCCCTGTGATGATAGGGCCACGGATTGTGGCGAGGACGCTGCAATCTCTTCACCATCAGCAGTGCGGAGTGTAAAGACGGGTTTTTCTGTTTTCTTTGGCATGCGGCCTGCTACGAATATCGGCATGCCGGCTGTCACATCTCCGATATCCACCGATGCGGAACCATCATCTGACTCCATGCTTATACGTGAATGCGCCTCGATCCAGTCACGATTGACGTGCAGGCGGGCATTGAGATAGACCGGCTGCTGCCAGGAGAACAGGATCTCTTCCAGTGATCCGTGGAGATCGGAAACATTGCCACGGGTGCTGACAAACCGGGCGTTTCCTCCGCTGAGCCGTGCAATCTCTCCTGCCAGGTACGTGTTTGGTGCTGTATCAATGCAGACAACGCTTATTCTCCGGCGGTCAGGACTTTTCGATTCATGTTCCACAACCCTGACGATGCGGGCATCGTCTGATACCTGGCCGTCGGTGAAGAGAAGGATATGGCGGGAGCGCTCCGTCACGTCCTTTGGCGAAGAAAGGCCCTGTTCAAGTGCGATACCAAGGTTGGTGGTGCCATCAGCCTCAGTTTTCAAGATGAACCGTTTCACCCGCTCCACATGGGCCGGCATGGCGGCAACAGATATAGGATTGATATCATCAGATGAATGCTCCAATCTCGTTCCATTTGCATTATACCATGCAGTCTCGTGGTTGAACAGGCAGACATTGAAGGAGTCCTCAGGGCGGAGCGTAGTAAGGAACGAGGAAGCGGCTTTCTGTACACACGCCCATTTCTCACCCGACATGGACCCGGAATGGTCCAGGATGAGAATGATCTCCCGTGGGATTGCAGGGACTGCAGGTATCTCCGGTGGGGCGACGAGGGCAATGAAGAACTCGTCGTCCGACCCGTCGTCCCCTTCGACCCAGGTGGTGATGTGGCAGTCGCGGATGGAGGTCCGTGGCTTCCAGAAGAGGACAAGGTCGCGGTCAGGGATGATCGGTCCGTCCTGTAACCGGATCCTTGTCACACCTTCTTCTTCTATTGATTCAATGGAATGGGATGGGCTTTTCACCAGGCCAGCCTGGTACAGGGATAATTCAAGTGAGAACCTGTGATGGGGATCGATCGAGGGGAGCAGGGGCTGCCCGTGGATGCCCGGGTGATCTTCGTCACTCCGGAGGAACCGGGGCCCGATGGTCAGGGGGAAGCGTAACGACCAGCCCTTCCTCTCGGTTCGTGCGAGGAGGACGAATTCCGTAACAACCCTGACATCGGTGCCAGGGGAGATCCCCGTGATCCTGAGCGTAAAGACATCTGCAGACTCCCTGGTCAGCAAAGCACCGGATCTTCCCTCCTGGAAGACCCTGCTATATTCGTCCTTTGCAGATTCACGCTCTTTTATGAACGTCTCGATGACCTGGTCCCCGATGGTTGCGGTCACTTTTTTTACAGCGGCATCGCCGGGGAGAGGGAACCGGTAGATAGCCTCGATGGTGCGGTCAAGCTCTTCTTTTGCAAACCCGAATTCCTGCTCCAGGGAGAGAGATCCGAGCGGTCCCTGGAACTCCCCTGAGAGGTGGCTCTTCCTGAGCGGGACGAAGAGCCGGGCTTCTCCTTCAGGATCGACGACTTCGAGGACCCCTATTCCCGAGGGCCTGGAATTCTCGTACAGGACCGAATTCAGGGTCATCCGTCACCACCAACCCGTACATCATTCTTCCGCGTGCTTCTCTGGCGAAGAAATTCCTCGATGTCCTCACCTGCGATCCGGTATGCCTTTCCGATCCTGTATGCATGGAGATCCCCATTCCGTATCAGTTCCCTCACCAGTTCTTCTTTCAATTTCAGGCGCTCTGCCACTTCTCTCGTGGTAAAGAAGAGCTGCCCGGCAAAGAACTCCCCCGGGATTGGATCTCTTTCCCGGATCAGCTTTTCCATCACGTGATCTTCCTCGGTGCCGGCGATGCTGTATGACCTGATCCGGACTTTTCCCGGTTTTGCTTCCTGTTCCATCTTTCCCCACCGTTATGTCAGAATTCCATACGTATTAGAATACAAATCAACATATTCAGGTATATTTAGATACAATAAGGTATATAATAAAGATTTGCATGGAATGGGGGCTTTGATATGCAGTCGATAATCGTGAAGGCTCTGGATTGGCATGAGGGAGAGGAGATCCCCCGGAACACGTACGGTGGTCCAAATAATGGGATTGGAATCGTCGGGGTCGGGAGTGCCGGCTCAAAAATTGTATCCCACCTGAACGTGACAGGCACATCCGGTGCAGGGACGATTGCAATCGATACCGACAAACAAAACCTCGACAAATGCCTCGCGGATACAAGGATCTGGATTGGAAAGTCGGTGACAAAGGGCCTTGGTGCGGCAGGGTACCCGGATCTCGGGAGGAAGATCGCACTCGGCGCAGAAAAGACAATCGGGGAGATCCTCGAGGGATACGACCTGGTTATCCTTATCACCGGGCTTGGCGGGGGGACCGGGACGGGCGCCTCACCTGTGGTTGCCCGGATTGCACGGGAGAAGGGTGCATCTGTCATCGGGATTGCGACCATCTCTCTTCCGCGTGAATGGTACAGGGTCTTTGATCCCAATCCGCATGTCCCAACACTTCGGGAAGCATGCGATGCGCTTATCCTGGTCGATAATTCCACAGTACTTACATTCGCCCCCAACCTGCCATATGGAGTATTGTTAAAGGTAACCGGCCAGGCGATCTGCGAGGCCGTACTCAGGTGCATCGCGATCGAGGGCACCTCGCCGATTCTGTCAGCCGGCAGGAATACCATGCAGGCACTTACCGGGAGGAACGGAGTATGTTCACTCTTCATGGGAGAGGGCAGGAGTGATCATCCTGCCGAGAAGCTGGTGGATGGCTGCCTGACCCGTCCCCTGATAGACGTTGACTTCCGGGATGCGCAATACGGCCTGTTCAATATTGTTGGTGGACCTGACCTGACGATTCAGAGAGCGAGGGAAATATCAGAGGAATTTTCCTCGCGATTCAGTTCGCCAGTCGATATCTCGTATAGTGCACACAACGACGGTGAGTCGGGCGACCGGATCAGTCTCATGGCGATACTGGGGGGATTTGCATGGAAGGACTGGGTAAAGGCGTAAACCTGTATCAATCCGGGAAGGAAAGGCAGAATGATCTTTTCGAAGGATTACACGCTGCAATCAGGGGGCCGAACCTGAAGCATCCCTGCATCAGCGCCATAATCCTCGGGTGGATTGTATTCACCCTGGCTTTTTTCTTGCTTGATATCCTGCTCCATCTCATGCCAAATACGGTCGTGCTCCTCTTGCTCACTATTCTGCCCGCGAGCCTTGGAAATACAGCCGTGTACACGCGGATGAAGTGGAACCTTGAGGTGGTGGAGGAGATGGAGGAGAGCCAGGGGGAGGTACGGGTGAGGAATGAATCTTCGAAAAGGAGGAGATTTGATTGCGAAAAAAGAAAATTTTTTCTGAATTTTCTGTATCAACGGCGATTTTAGGAAATAATGCCCTTGAATTTAAATCAAAAGAGTTATGTCAATATATAAAAATTTCCTTATATCCATTATCGGGGGGGTAACCATTTCATTACTGAAGAAAATTACCAGGCCGTTTTTGCACCAATCCAAAGAAGACTCTGCATATATCATGGATGATCCTGGTGCAGACGGCGACATTGACGTTTTCATCAGCTATTCGAGCCGTGACCGGCCACGGGTACTTGAGATTGCCCGGGCATTGGAAAAGTCGGGGGTATCATGCTGGCTCGACTTCAAGTTCATAGATGGGGGTGATGTTTACGGGCCTGAAATTGTCAATGCGATTAAGAAATCAAAAGTCCTGGCATTGATGTGCTCGGCGAATTCTATGCGATCACCCCATGTCAAACAGGAAGTCATTCTCGCCATGGAGTTCAATAAAAAGTACCTGCCTCTTCTTCTCGATGACCACCTTCTCAAAATTAACGGGTATCCTGAGCAGATCCAGTACTGGCTTGCAGGAAACCAGTGGATCGAGGTCCTTTCGTATCCGGAAGAGAGATGGCTTCCCCGTGTTCTCCGGTCTCTGCAAAAAGGCGGTATTGGTCTCAATATCCCCCAATCGGTTAAGCCATCAGTACCGGATGCACCGGCACCCATCCCAACCAATTCCACAATTTACGGCCTGCTCTCGATTGCAGGGTATACGGACCAGTTCTGGCCCACCACTCCGGACGAGGCGAAAAAACTTCGCGGACAGGATCGTGGTGCAGGAGCCCGTGCATGCCGGGACGTCGCCGCTCCGCAGGACGGAGTTGACCGGCAGTTCCGGATCGGCGACCACCTGAATATCGTTCTCGAATGTAAGACGGGAGGGTATCTCACGCTCCTTGATTTCGGGACGACCGGCACGGTCTATTCTGTATGCCCGTCGAGGTTCGTCCCCGGTCAAAAGATTATACCAGGGAAGCATGTGTTCCCATCCGGGGACTCACCACACCCGACATTTGTTGCATCGGGACGACCGGGCACGGAGCAGTTGCTTGCCATCATCACCGACGAACCACTCGATCTCGACTGGATGCCAGAAGACCCGAAGATGCCGGCGAAAGTGCTGGATGCGAGTGAGCTTGACAACCTGCTTGGACAGGTCATGAAACGTGAAGCGAACGAATGGGCGGCTTATGCGACATATTTTGCAATATCTGGATAAAGAAGGCATAGGATATTATTGAAAAAGAGAATTGGTTTTAAGTAGTGAATACAGTCACGGACTACCTTGCCGACTTTACGAGGACTGTCGTATTGCTAACCTTTCAATCTCTCAAAAAAAATTTCTCTCACTATTTAGTGACCTTTTTTCCACAGTATTGCATGGTTACGCAATACCCTTTCATTATATGGATTAATTTCCAAGGCTTTATCATAAGCTGCGATGGCTTCCTCATACCTGCCTAAATTAGCAAGGGCACCACCTTTATTATTCCAGGCTTCTTCATAATTAAGATCAATTTTCAGAGCTTCATCATAAACTGCAATGGCTTTATTATATTTGCCTATTTTCTCAAGCGCAAGCCCTTTTTGATACCAAGCTTTCTCGGCATTAACGATCTCCAACGCTTTATCAAAAGCTACGATGGCCTCCTCATATTTACCTAATTTTTCAAGGGTACGCCCTTTGCAATACAAAGCTTCATAATTTGGATTGACTTTCAAGGCTTTGTTATAAAATGCAATGGCCTCCTCATATATACCTAATTTAATACGGAAATACCCTTTCCGATACAAAGCCATTTCATCATTTGGATTAATCTCCAAGGCTTTGTCAAAAGCTGCGATGGCCTCCTCTGATTTGCCTAAATCACGAAGAGCCATCCCTTTATTATACCAAGCTTTCTCATCATTTGGATTAATCTCTAAAGTTTTAATATATAGTCACACTATCTATTGGAATAACTGGCTTGCCCTTAAATTTGGGCTTCAGAATTGTTGTAACAAATATATCAACCGATATAGCCTGATTGGAATTACCTGATATCCTTCTTTGAGCCCGCTCAAATATTGCATCTTCTGAAATTTTGTATGTCCTTGAGAATTCGCGAATCAAATCAAAAAGCTCATTTATTTCATTAATTGAGCTTTTAAATAAGATAGATGGGTCACGATTTTCCTGACTTGAAAAATAATTAGACCACAGATTGAATATTATTTTGCTAATCGGTGTTACAAATTGATTATTCATAACCGCAAAGCATTCGGGACAAACATAGATTTCCTTTTGATTTTCATAAATTACATCCCATTTACGTTTAGATTCGAAAATACGCCTTTTTCTCTGACAACAATTGCAAATCATTGTATTTTAATAAATTGTTAATATATAAAAAAATTTTCAAAGGAATTAGATTAAGAAATCTATAAAAATTATTTTTCAAAAATATTCTGAATGATTTTATCTCTTACTTATTTATCTTTTAATTCGGGAATCTTGTAGAATATGCAATACCAAAAATAATATGCAAGCTTATCCAAATGTCATTTTATTTGTGCTGGGGGTATGAACCACTTCGATAATTGAAAAAAACCAAAGAGCAGCGTATGTGACACACTTCACAATTTCTAGTCGAATGAGGATTTTCGAATGGATGAGAAAGGGATTTTGCGAAAACTTCAGGAATTGAATTTACAGATTATACGACTTAATCAACAAGAAAGGTTTCAGGAAGCAATCCCATTGGCCCAGAAGGCTCTTGAGATTATTAAAAAGTCATTCGGAGAGGAGCACCCTAATTATGTCACATTCCTTGCCACACTAGCTATGTTATATGAATCTGAAGGTGCTTATGACAAAGCAGCCCCATTATACGAACAGGTTCTTAATATACTGAAAAATACACTGGGCGAAAGTCATCCAAACTATACTGCAGGTTTAAACAGAATAGCCGAATTGTATAGATCTATAGGGGCGTATGATAAGGCAGAACCTCTCTACATCCAAGCGCTTCAAATTCGGAAAAAAACACTGGGGGTTAGCCATGCTGATTATGCTCAAAGTCTCAACAACCTATCAGCTCTTTATTACTCTATGGGGAATTATGAAAAGGCAGAACCCCTGATATCTGAAGCTCTCCAAATAACCAGAGAGATAAAAGGGGTGGATAGTCCCGACTATGCTCAATGCCTTAATAATCTGGCAGATCTGTATGTCGTGATGGGTTTATACGATAAAGCTGACCCTCTATTCGCTCAGTGTCTCGAATTTATTAAAAAAACCTTGGGAGAAGATGATCCTGGCTACGCCAACAGTCTCATTATCCTGGCCTCTAACTATACTAAAATTGGGGAATATCATAAAGCCAAACATCTCTACGAAGAAGCCCAAGAAATATTGAAAAATACATTTGGCGAGGAAGATCCTCGTTATGCAACCCTACTCAATAACTTGGCAGAGATGCATAGAATGACGGGAATCTACGACAAGGCAGAACCCCTGTACAAAGCTGCCAAAGAGATATTGAAAAATAAATATGGCAATAAAAACCTTCGTTATGCGGCTATCCTCAACAATCAGGCTTCTTTATATCTCGAAATGGGAAAGTATGACGAAGCTGAATCATTTGTTAAAGAGGCTATCGAGATTAAAAGAATAATTTGCGGTGAAGAAGATGCAGATTATGCTTTAAGTATCAATAATCTGGCGGCCTTGTATTTGGAAATAGGGGATTATAATAAAGCTGAATCCCTCTTTAAAGAAGCTATGGAGATTCGGAAGAATAAACTGGGTGTCGAACATCCGGATTATGCTCAAAGTCTAGGCAACTTAGGGTTAGTTTATCTAAGAAAAAAAGAATATGAAAAGGCTATTTCACTTTTTATTCAAGCAAAAATGATATGGCTAAAAAATAAAAATATAAATTCATGGAATTATGCAATAATTCTAAGTAATCTCGCAGAAATATATGAAAAAATTGGGGAATTTAGAAAAGCCGAATCCCTTCTCATAGAAGCAAGGGAGATATATAAACATAGTTTATCTGAGAATCACATTCATTATGCAATATGTATCAACAATCTCGGGATATTATATAGCTATCTTAAGACATACGACAAAGCAGAATCACTTTTATTTCAATCTTCCGAAATTCTAAAGAAAAATTTTGGAGAAATTCATCCCGATTATGTAAAAAATCTTTATAATATTGCCGAGTTGTATGTTACTACAAATAGGATTGATGAAGCATTTAATTTAATGAAACAGGCTGAAAAGATTAATAATCAACTGATTGAGAAAATATTTCATATTGGCTCTGAAAGACTGTTAATTGCCAATATTTTGTCTATATCTTCATATACTGACATTTATTTATCACTTATTAAAAAGTATTTTTCACAATCGACTAGTCGTATATGTGAAGCATTTGAATATGTACTTAGAAGAAAGTTAATCTCGTTTGAAGCACTTGCCGCTCAGCGTGATGCCATCCTCGGTGGGAAATATCCTCACCTTTGTGAAAAATTTGATCAGCTCAATAAGCTTCGCATGCATATCGCCCAGAAGACCCTCGCCGGGCCAAGGGAAGTGGGTGTTGAGGATCACCTTCAGCTCCTTGATGAATTGAATGTCGAAAAAGAATACCTGGAAGCGGAGCTTGCACGGCATATCCCTGAGATACAACTGGAGAAAAAACTCAGAGTTGCTGATAGGGCTACGATAGCCCACAGACTTCCGCCTGATAGTGTTTTGCTCGAATTCTTCCGTTTCAATGAGTTTGACTTTGAATTTGACGCCCTTAAGGGGCAAAATCCCTGGAAACCTGCACAGTACTGTGCATTTGTTATGTATTCTGGCGATCCTGAAAATATAAAGATGATTAACCTCGGAGAAGCTGAGCAGATCGACCGGTTCATCGCGAATTACAAATCAAAACTCACAAGAGAGGGAATAGGAAGGCAGGCAACGGATTCTCTAATAAAACAAGCAGATAAAAAATCAAATGTTTCCTCAAATATATCTGAAATAGAATTTCAGAGCGAAGAGAAATACCCTTCACGTGATATAGCTGCTATTCCCGATCATGATTATGATGAAGAGATTCTACGGGAGTACGGTCTCAAACTCTATGATACACTATTTGCCCCTCTACACGATGCCCTCGGTGAGAGTTCTCGCCTGATAATCGCCCCTGACAGCCAGATCAGCACCATTCCATTCGAGGTCATCCCCGCACCCGAAGGTGGCTATCTCATCGACAAATACAATATACATTATGTGGGTGTCGGCCGTGATGTGCTCCGGTTTGCTACCACTATTCCAGGAAAACCGGAAAAACCAATGATCATGGCCTCTCCAGATTTTGACTTGTGTGCAGGGAAAGGAAAAAAGGAATCTGATATGTCCCTACCTGGACGGAGATCCCGGGATTTTTCACGAGGGAGAAAACGTTTCGATCGTCTCCCTGGTACAAAAGTAGAAGGAGAAGAAATTGGAAGCCTTCTCAATACGAAACCACTGCTTGAACAGGAAGCACTCGAATCACGGATTAAAGCTGCATCCTCACCATCGATACTACATATTGCTACTCACGGGTTTTTCCAGTCCGATCAGGAGCTTGCTGACCAAAAATCACGCATGCAACCTGGTATGTTTGGGGATATCGGTACACAACGCTTTCTGGGCGGCAATATCGAAAACCCGCTGCTCCGGTCAGGACTTGCCCTCGCAGGGGCAAATACTTTCTGTACATTTGGCGAATTACCACCCGAGGCAGAAGACGGGATCCTCACGGCCGAGGATGTGACGGGACTTGACCTGACCAATACTGACATTGCGATTCTTTCAGCTTGCAACACCGGGATGGGAGACGTCAAGGTAGGTGAGGGAGTGTTTGGCCTCCGGCGGGCATTTGCCCTTGCAGGAGCAAAGACTTTGATCATGAGTCTCTGGAAGGTGCCGGATGAAGCCACCCAGGAACTGATGGTAGATTTTTATAAACGGATCCTTGCCGGAACGCCGAAAGCAGATGCGTTACGGGAGTCTCAACTTGAGCTCCGGAAGAAGTACCCGGACCCACGGGACTGGGGGGCGTTCATCTGCCAGGGAGATCCGGGAGTTTTGGCGGATTTGGAGTGATGTGTATTTACCAATGGAAGGAATGCCCGAAAGATTATTCCCTTGGATATCTCTTTCGGAAGAGAGGCTATAATCCACAATTCCCTGGTGCAAGGATGTTTACAAATGAAAGAAAAAGAGATTTTGAATAAACTCCAGGAATTAAATTCCAAATTTGAATACTTACTCAACCAGAGCAGATATAATGATGCGTTTATATTCGCAGAACAAGCTGTCGAAATTTCCAAAAAACTAGGTGAGAACCATCTCATCTATTCCCAAAATCTCAATAATTTAGCTCTTTCATATTATTATTTAGGAAATTATGAACAGGCTGAAAATCTATACGCCAAAGCTTTGAAAATTACAGAGAATAAACTAAGTAAGAATCATCCTAGCTATGCTACAGGTATACATAACTTAGCTGTATTGTATAGAGATTTAGGCGCCTACCAAAAGGCTGAATCCTACTTTATTCAGGCCTTAGATATTTTAAAGAAGACGTTAGGGGAGGAGCATCTCTTATACGCTACTTATCTCAATAATTTCGCAACATTGTATTATTGGATGGGGGATTATGATAAAGCCAAAATTTTCTACAAACAATCAATGCTTATTCGGAAGAATTTAGTTGGACAGAATCATCATGACTATGCCAGCAGTCTATACCAACATGCAGAATTGTATACAGCAATGGGGTTTTACGAGAAAGCCGAACCACTCTATCAAGAGGCCATGTGTATAGTGAAAGAAAATTTGGGTGAGGATAACCCCGAATTCGCTGCTTGCATCAATAGTCTAGCGAAATTCTATAAGTTAATGGGGGCATATGAGAAGGCCGAACTGTTGTACCAGCAGTCGCTGGAGATCAGAAAAAATGCACTTGGCGAGAACCATCCATATTATGCCACGAGCCTGAATGACCTTGCAGAATTGTATAGACTTATGGGATTATATAAAAAAGCTGAATCTTTACATCAAAACGCATTAATTACATGGGCGAAGAGCCTAGGTCAAGCCCACCCGCATTATGCTCTCTCTCTAAACAATCTAGCGGCGTTATATTACTCAATGCGAGCTTACGAGAAAGCTGAACCTCTCTATAAAAAAGCATTAAAAATAACAAGAAAAGTAAAAGGCCAAAACCATTCTGATTATGCCATAATTACTTCTAATCTTGCGGTATTATATAGAGATTTAGGAGCATATCAAAAGGGCGAATTCCATTTTATCAAAGCCTTGGATATTTTAAAGACTACATTGGGGGAAGAGCATCCAAATTATGCCCTTAGCCTGTATAACTTTGCATTATTATATTTTCTCAATAACCAGACTATTACTGGTCTCAACCTTATGAAAAAGGCCTCCATTATCGATGATAAGACAATTGGTCAAGTTTTTGCAATTGGATCCGAAGAAGAACGACTGAAATATCTATCAACCATTCGACCTCAAGTAGATAAATATGTATCTGTTATTTTTCAGTTTTTTCCACGTTCTATTACTGAAATAAAAGATATACTTGCCCTTATCCTCAAACGAAAAGCGATCGCTGCAGAAGCGCTCGCAGCCCAGCGCGATGCCATTCTCGGTGGGAAATATCCCCACCTTCGTGAAAAATTTTATCACCTTAAAGTGCTTCGCATGCAGATCGCCAAGAAGACGCTTGCTGGACCGGGTAAAGAGGGTAGTGCGGATCACCACCGGTATCTTGCCGAATGGAATATCGAGAAGGAACAACTGGAGACAGAGCTTGCACGTCAGATCCCTGAAATCAAACTGGAGGAAAAACTCCGGACTGCCGACAGGTCCGTGATAGCCCATACGCTTCCCCCTGGCAGTGTCCTGCTCGAATTCTTCCGTTTCGATGAATTTAATTTCACAGCTATACCTGCAAAGGGGCAGAATCCCTGGAAACCTGCACGGTACTGTGCATTTGTCATGCATTCTGGGGATCCTGACAATATTGAGATGATTGACCTCGGGGAGGCCGAGCAGATCGACCGGTTCATCGCGAATTACAAATCAAAACTCACCCGGGAAGGAAGGGGAGAGATAGAGTTCCTGGACCAGAATCAACCGCAAATATTTCAGTCTGGATTAATTACACGATTATTCGGAAAGAAAACGCAACTCGAGGAGGAAGCTCCTTCTCGTGATATAGGTGCTATTCCCGATCATGATTATAATGAAGAGATTCTACGGGAGTATGGTCTCAAACTCTATGATGAACTTTTTGCCCCTCTCCACGATGCCCTCGGTGAGAGTTCTCGCCTGATAATCGCACCGGACAGCCAGATCAGCACCATTCCATTCGAGGTCATCCCCGCACCCGAAGGTGGCTATCTCATCGACAAATACAACATACACTATGTGGGCGTTGGTCGTGATGTGCTCCGGTTTACTACCACTATTCCAGGAAAACCGGAAAAACCACTGATCATGGCCTCTCCAGATTTTGACTTGCGTGCAGGGAAAGGAAAAAAGGAATCTGATGAGGTTCTCCCTGGACGAAGATCGCGGGATTTTTCACGAGGGAGAAAACGTTTCGATCGTCTCCCTGGTACAAAAGTGGAAGGAGACGAAATTGGAAGCCTTCTCAATACCAAACCTCTTCTTGAACAGGAAGCACTCGAATCACGGATTAAAGCTGCATCCTCACCATCGATATTACATATCGCCACCCACGGATTTTTCCAGTCCGATCAGGAGCTGGCTGATCAAAAATTGCGCATACAAACTGGAATGTTTGGTGATACCGGTACACAACGCTTTCTGGGAGGCAATATCGAAAACCCGCTGCTCCGGTCAGGACTTGCCCTCGCAGGAGTGAATACATGGTTAGCGAACGGGAACTTACCCCCCGAGGCAGAAGACGGGATCCTCACAGCCGAGGATGTGACGGGACTTGACCTGACCAACACTGACATCGCGGTTCTCTCGGCATGTAATACCGGGATGGGTGATGTGAAAGTAGGTGAAGGTGTATTCGGCCTCCGGCGGGCATTTGCCCTTGCAGGAGCAAAGACTCTCGTTATGAGTCTGTGGAAGGTGCCGGATAAAGCTACACAAGAACTGATGGTGGATTTCTACCGACGGATCCTTGCCGGAACACCGAAAGCAGATGCGTTACGGGAGTCTCAACTTGAGCTCCGGAAGAATTACCCGGACCCACGGGACTGGGGGGCGTTCATCTGCCAGGGAGATCCGGGAGTTTTGGCGGATTTGGGTTAAGGTGTTTAGGGGGGAAGTCTTGATCGGATGAGGATTATCATATACGAGGCATAATTTAGAAATAAACCAGAGGTGATTTGCTTAATTCTGATTCATTATTTCTATCCCTTAAAATCCAAAGGTGGAATCAACATACTCTTCATCGGTTCCATCCCGTAATGCCGAAAACCCCGGAAAATATCATGCGATCTCTCCCTGGTTAACACTATCACCGTGACCTGCAGTTTCTCTTCAGTTTTAGAATCAAAACAGGCACCGTATATTACATTAATATTCATATCGAATTTATCCGCAATCCGATTGACAATTTCGTCACAATCAATAAGATCCAGGTTGTTTCCGCCTTCTATCAGGATTATTACGTCCTTTATAGATACGTCCGGAAGCCGCAGGTAGGGATGGTTCATGCATTCTGTCACGATCTCTTCAATTGAGCATTCCCTGTCCTTTGATGCGGTGTATGTGTAGCCAAATCCTCCCCGTTTGAAAAATTCCCTTGCATCCTCGAAATTGAGTGGAATTAGTGCACTCTCTTTCTGCATGCACTTACATATCAGATCAATGCACTCTGCATTCATCTCATTCATATGGACCAGATGGTCCGAAATTGGGACGTGGTAATAGTCGGCCATGCAGTTGAAGTCCTGGATAATGACAGAGTCCGACCACTGGATGAGTTCTTTGAGTCCTCTTCCGACATTTCTCAGGTTCCTGCCCTCGACAATGAATGGATAGCTGACAAGGGATAGAACCGTCGCCCCCTCTTCTTTTGCAATCCGTGCAAGGACGGGTCCCCCTGCACTTCCCGTTCCACCGCCAAGCCCGTAAGTGAGGATGCAGAGGTCGTAGCCTGATAGTGCAGCCCTTATATCAGCAGACGAGGATTCAGCCATATACTTTCCGTAATGGTAAAATCCGGCCGAGCCACGACCCTTTGCCTGGATTTCCCCGAGGTTCATCTCCAGTTTCTCATCTGCATCGACATAATTCAGGATTCCGAAATCTGAATCGGCTGCAAGCAGGGTATATCCGGTGCCCCTTATCTTATTGAGTGCGTGAATGGTTACGCATCCGGCATATCCGATGCCGATGACGGTTATCTGGAGAGGTTGCCGAGTCATTCTATCATTCTTCTTCCATTGACCAAATGATAGATCCGCTTTTTCGATTTTATCATTTTTTGGTTCTCCATTGGCTTTCGGAATCTTTTGTTCTTCCAATGGGATAAGGTACTTCTCATGAAACGCAAATGATTCAATAGCAATCGGGATAATTCAATTGACGGATAGGAAGCAGTGATGTATGTGCATGTAGTGAAAAATAAAGTTACAGATAAAAGTCCTTTTTTGTTTGACAGGTATGACCTGCCGAAACAGATTGCCGTTATCGGATGTGGTGATTGTGGGAGTACCATTGTTACAAGATTAAACGAGAAGGGGATCAATGGCGTCCTGACTGTTGCTTTGAATACGACCGGAACCGGCAAACAACTGGATATGGTACAGGCTGACGAGCGGATATTCATCGATGTGCCTCTTCGTAAAGAGTTCATTGAATATGAACCACTGGATAATGGGGAGTATTGTGCAAAGATGGCAGAAAGCCGTCTGAGAGATCTATTATGCCAGATTGATCCCGCCAGCTTCTCCAGACTCTGTATCATCATCGCCAGCCTTGGCGAAGGATGCGGTTCAGGCGCTGCACCGGTCGTTGCAAAAATAGCAAGATCGATGGATTTTGCCGTGATGGGGATTGGGATCAACACCCGCAACCTGCCGGGCAATACTCCTCATACTATTCAGGATCAAAGTCTGGCAGCGCTTCGGGCTGCTGCTGACTCTACATGGGTTGTAGATTTACAGGTACTGGTTCCTGAATTCAAAGATCTCCCGATAGAGGGTTTTATCCAAAAAACCCAAGATATTGTTGCAGAAACCGTGAAACGCATCTGTGACACGGTCAACGAACCCAGTGTAATATCTGTCGATCCCCTGGATGTTCGCACGATTTTAAAGCAGTCAGGAGATATTGTCCTGGTGAGAGGAGATGGCAGTGGAGATAACCGTGTTGCCATGGTTATCGAGGACTGTAGCAGACGCCGACTTCCATCCCGCGATATTTTCAACGCAAAAGGATGCATTATCTCAGTTTATACCGGGATAGATATCACAATGAATGAGGTAGAGGAAGTCTTGATCCAATTATTGGGCGTGTCTCCGAAAGCTGAAAATGTATTATGTATCCGGCCAGTATCGGGTATGGAGGGCAAGATCAATGTATGGGCGATTTTTACGGGACTGGCGATGCCTGGAGAGTAACATAAATGTTAATAATACAATGTCCTGTATTATGGTGCCCTCCCGAGCAATCTATTATAATATAGCCGGATGCCCTCGTACCACCGGACAATCAACCGGTGCTCGTCATTATAGTTGAATTGGCCCTCTTCAATGAACTCTTTCGGGTTTTTCCTCTGTTGTTTTGCGAGTTTTGCAATCCAGTAATTCTTCTTTTCTTTTTTGACCATTTTGGGGACCTTTGAAAACCAGACATCTGCCTTCCCGGTCTCGCCCAGTCTCCGGTAATTCTCACCGATGAGATAGAAAAGCACTGCACACTCGTATTTTTTACCGGGATGCGGATCTTTCAACTCCAGTTCGAAGTATTTGACAGCCTGACTCCGGTAATACATCTCGTCGTCCTTTGCGTGGCAATCATCGGCACACCAGGCAGCCTTGAGATAATAAAAACCTATTTCATATGGTGTCTTTCCTCTCCATTCTGCAATCCATGCGAGGAATTCGTATTTCAGGCGGTGAGAGATTCGGCGTTCCTGTATGATAGGTGTGATATTGTTACGGACAAGGATCTTCACCTCGTCTGATACCGGAGGAATATCGAATTCCTCACCCCAGGGTATGGTGTAGCCACATTTGGGGCATGTATGTGCTTCATAGCGAAGTGGATCGGATCCCGATGCCCTGGTGTGCAGGTCTGTGGAAAAAGGGCCAAGGGTGTTTGTGGATGCCCACCCGATTGATTCATAGGTACTCCCGCAACAGGGGCAGAGAATCTCGGTTTCGGCTAACGTGGTCATGGAGCATCAGATATGAAGGTATAGGGAATTATGGGGTATTAGGGTGTTGGGCAAATGAGGGGGTCTGTAACCAATAATTGATCTTTATCATTTTTTTTACAACGGCTTCTTTTCTAGTATCCTGGTGTAATATGAGCGAATATCCCTATACCACCTGATAATCATCCACTTATCATCATTATAATTGAATTGACCTTCCTCAATGAACTCTTTTGGGTTTTTCTGTTGCTGAGCTGCAAGTTTAGCAATCCAGTAGTTTTTCTTTTCCATTTTGACCATTTTTGGGACCTTTGAAAACCAAATACTCGCCTTCCTGGTCTCACCCAGTCTCCTGTAATTCTCACCAATAAGATAGAAAAGTTCCCCACAATCATAATCTTCACCGGGATGAGGATCTTTTAGTTCCCGTTCGAAGTATTTGACAGCCTGACTTCGGTAATACATCTCATCGTCCTTTGCGTGGCAGTCATCAGCACACCATGCAGCCTTGAGGTAGTAATGTCCAATTTCGTAGGGAGTCTTTCCTCTCCATTCTGAGATCCATGCGAGGAACTCAAATTTCAGGTGGTAAGAGATATGGTCATATTTCACGGGGTAAGGGAAACGGCGTTCCTCTAAAATAGGGGTGATGATATTTTGAACCAGGATTATTACATCATCGGATACCGGATGAATATCGAATTCCTCTCCTCTGGGGATTGTATAGCCACATTCAGGGCAGGTGTATGCTTCGTAGTAAAGAGCCTGGACCCTTGTTGACCTGACATGCAAATCGGTTGAAAATGGGCCAAATCCGTCCGCAATTATCCACCCATATGCCATATAGGTATAGCCGCAACAGGGGCAGAGAATATCAATATCGGTCAGTGTGGTCATGGAGCATCGGATAGGAAGGTATTGGGAATTTATGGGGTATTAGGATATTGTGTTGGGGATAGGATGTCCTTCTCAAATGGTTAACATCTGGAATTTTCGAATAATCCATGTTTGGATAATGTGACCGAACTCCGGGCAATATTTATGTGTATCGGAGTTACAATCAGGATTGAATGGATTTTTAAGATTTTAGAACAACTCCCCTTTTAATAATCGCAATAACAAAGCAGGAAAAGCATAAATTCAATTCGTAAAAATCATCATATCAATCATCATATTTGATTTGATCCTATATGGGCGATAAGACTGAAAAAAAACCACTTTTCGAGCGGATTTGGAATCGGATAGTTTCAAATGAAATAATCAATGAATTTAAGGTAACGATTTGTATTGGTATATTTTTCTGCGCCATTCTTGGGATCGGGTGTTATGGTTTCTCTCTTGCGTTTCAGGGTAGTGATAAAAATTTCTGGGATTGTCTTTATCTCTCACTTCAGCTTTTTGTTCTGGAATCAGGAGCAGATGTTGCTGTGAACAATTACTATCTCGAATTTGCCCGGTTTGTTGCTCCAATATTAACAATTTCAGCATTTGCCCTGGTTATGGTCATTGTACTTGAACGCCTGCAAAAAATCCGTTTATTGCTCATGAATGACCATATTATCATTTGTGGATTGGGGTATCTCGGTCTGGAAATTGCCCGATATTATAAAAAAAACGAAAAGATGGTTATTGTTGTTGAAAAAAATAAGGATAATCCAAATATTCAGATTATACGGGAGTTAGGGATTCCAATAATTATCGGCGATGCAACACTCGAGAAAATCCTCAATAGGGTTCACCTAAAAAAGGCCCGGGATATTTACCTGGTAACAGGAAAAGACAATATAAATGCTGAAATCGCGGTAAAATGTACTGAAATTAAAAAAGCTGGTAATAAATCTCTTTGGGCACATATACATTTTGAAAATAAAGATTTATGGAAGGCTTTTGGTGTTTATTCATCTCATTCTATTGTATCCTCAAAGAGTGATGAGTCTTCCTTAATGCAAATGGAATTTTTTAATTTATATTATATTGCGGGCTTTTGCATACTAAATGAATTTGAACCTTTTACAATGGATGACATTCGTTCAGATTCAGCAAATATCCTGATTATCGGTCTTGGCAGATTAGGAGAAAATATTTTATCCAGGATTGTGAAAAAATGGGAAAAAGCGAATGATGAAGTAAAAAAAATTCGCATTACCTGCATCGATATCAATGCCGAGGAAAAAAAAGCCGCATTATATTTTAAATATGGTGAGATGCTTGAAAAATGGTGCGATCTTTCATTCGTAAGATTGGATTTAACCTCTCATGAGTTCCGGCAATTTATTTCAGAGAACTCCCAGAAGTTCTCAAAAATATACATTTGCCTCCATAATTCATCGATATCTGCGTTAACCGCGCTCAGGTTGGTTCATGACCCCCTGTATGAGAATACGGAAATTATTGTTCGTGCAACATATGATGATGGGATTACCAGGATCTTCAAGCATCTAAAACAAAGAAATTCATTAGGAAATATCAATATCTTCCCCATTGTGTCAAGTACTTGCTGCATGGATATGATTATTCATTGGGTAAATACTCTTGAAGAACCGTATGTTCGTGAAAAAATTGCTCAGGCTCTCCATGAGAATTATAGGAAGACTCAATTTAAAAAAGGGGAAAAACAAAAAACCGACCCCGCATTAAAGCCATGGGATCTCCTGCAGGAGGATTTGAAGGACTCAAACCGAAAACAAGCTGACCATATCAGGGAACATTTCAAAAAATACAATATTGGACTTACCCTTTCGCCAACAAAGCCTGAACCGTTGTTCAGGTTTAGCCCAAGTGAAATCGAAATCCTCGCCAAGGCAGAACATGAGCGCTGGATAAAAGAGAAAATGGATGCAGGTTGGAAGTTGGGTCCAAAACGCGATTACGAAAAGAAAGAATCACCATATCTAATCCCATACAAAGATTTACCGGAAGAAATCAAGGAGTTGGACCGGGAACCTTTCCGACGCATTCCCGAAATAATATCAGAGTTCGATTTGAAAATCATACCTCTATCACCTGATTAACAGGATATGGCCTACTGCTTCCTTTTTTTCTACGATTGCCTTTATTTCTGGAGAATAAACCCCTTGTTTTTTGTTACTCTCTCGGAAAAAATTAAAGAGAAATAACATATATCCTCACCATCCAATTTTCAGAACAGAAGATATCGTAGGGGAATTATATGAAAACTGTTGTTGTTGCTGGGGATGTGGCCATTGACTGGCTTGCATGGGAAAAAGATATCACAGAGTATTCTTCTTCCGGTATAAATCCTCGATTTAACTGGATTAAAAACACCGGGCTTCATATGCAAGCCTTTCCCGGTGGGGCAGGACTGCTGGCCCACATGGTTACTCAATCATTAGAGGGAAATGCTGATTACAAGGTTGTCTCGTATCCTCTGGCAAAAATTGAGAACATTCCTCCTTCTGAAATAATCCATTCAAATACGCTATGTGGTGGATACCCAGTTCAGACTGGGAAAAAGGAATTGATATTCCGGGTGAAATACCACTGTGGTTATTCCGGTCCGGAAAACTGTATTACTCCTCCCTTAAGACTCACAGAAGATGATCCTGATGCCGCTTTTGTCCTGCTGGATGACGCAGGAAACGGGTTTCGGGATAATCGGGACTCATGGCCTGCTGCAATCGTCACTCCTGGAAAAACTCCCCAGGTCATTCTGAAGATGTCATACCCTCTGGTAGAAGGCCCGCTCTGGGAGCACCTGCTTGAAAATCATGGAGATCGTCTATCTGTCATTGTGAATGCACACGATCTCAGGTCAAGCGGAGCCGATATAAGCTACAGGCTTTCATGGGAGCATACAGCTGAAACGTTCTTCAGGCAGATCCAGAAAAATCATGGGATCCGCCCCCTGACGCTCTGTCCCACGCTTATTGTAAGGTTTGGAGTCGAGGGAGCCATTCTTGTTAAAAATGAAGACGGTAAAATGAATGCACGGCTTTTTTATGATCCCATAACCAGTGAAGATGGATTTTTCTCACTCTATCCAGGTTCGATGCAGGGTATGTTCTGTGCATTTGCTGCTGGATTCAGCAGATCGTTGTTTGATTCAAGTACTGTTGATGATTGCATATTTTCAGGCATGCATGCATCCCGAAACCAGATCAGGAATGGATTTGGTTCGTTCCCAGGAAAACCTGAATCAAATTATTCAAAAATATTCTCTTCCTCCGGCGAAGGGCGGAAGGAAATTGCATATATTGATATTCCCGATACAGATAAAATTTCTTCGCAGTGGACTATTCTTGAAAGTGTCACCCAATCTCAGCTGGAGGAGATTGCAGAAAACATTGTCCTTTCCGGAACACACCCGTCACTCAACCCGGTCCCAGTCGGTTCTTTTGGGGCTCTGAAGACGGTTGACCGAAAAGAGATCGAGAGTTTTCAGAGTATCAGCAACATTCTCCATGAATACATCCAAAGTAATAACTCCAAGCCTATTTCTATCGCGGTCTTTGGGCCACCAGGATCAGGGAAGTCATTTGGTGTAACACAAATTGCCCGGTCTATTGCACATGATAATATTGTCTCTCTCGAATTCAATCTTGCTCAGTTCAAGGAGCTACAAGATCTCACTATTGCCTTCAATGCAATTCAAGACAAAGTATTGGAAGGAAAACTGCCTCTTGTATTCTTTGATGAGTTTGATGGAGACTTTAATGGTCCACTCGGGTGGCTGAAATTGTTCCTCGCTCCAATGCAGGACGGAAAGTTCAAGGATGGGGAGGTGATGCACCCAATAGGAAAATCTATTTTTGTATTTGCAGGTGGCACATGCGATAATTTCGATCAATTCAGGGATGGGAAAGAAACAGAAGACAAAAAAGAGCATGAAATCCTGTTCCGCGCAGCAAAGGGAACAGATTTTATATCACGTTTGAGAGGGTGTGTCAATATTATTGGATGTACCCGGGAGGAAGATAATGATTCAACCTGTATCATCCGGCGTGCACTCCTGTTGCGATCGATTATAGAACAAAATTATGAGAACCTTCTTGATTCGACTAATACAGCAAGAATTGACGGGGCGCTTATCAACTCGTTCCTTCATGTCCCTTCATACCGACATGGGATCAGGTCAATGCAGGCGATATTTTCGATGAGCATGATCTCAACCAAGGACCGGTTCAATATCTCTGATCTTCCCTCAGTCGAACAGCTTCGATTGCATGTTAAGATCCCGGAATTTACTGATCTGCTCTTCCAGTATTCACTTCTGGAGAATGCGATTAATATAGTTGAGAAAAAATTCCATGAGCAGTACCTGCTGACAGTGGAGACATCGGGGGTCAGTACTCCAACTTCTATTCCCTGGAACAAGTTGACGGAAGAATTTCAGGAATCAAACAGGGATCAAGCACGACATATCCCAGAAAAATTAAAAGCAGTCGATTGCTGGTTCAGATTTAAAGATCCAGCAGATATTACACTCCACGAGTTCAATCCCAAAGATATCCTTATCATGGCAATGATGGAGCATGAAAGATGGTGCAGGGAAAAGAAGCGGAAAGGTTGGAGATATGGAACACCGCGTGATAATGAGAGAAAAATTCATCCTGATCTGGTTCCGTGGGATGAATTATCAGAAGAAGCAAAGAAAAAGGATTTTGATGCAGTGGGAATAATTCCAAAAATTATGGCTGATATAGGATTTGAGGTTTATAAGCAATAATTTGATAAATTTTTATCAAGAAGCTTGTATCTACATCGGGTTTGGTGGGTAATCCCCCAAGTTTATAAGCAATAACTTGATAATTTTTTATCAAGAAGCAGCCGTTACTTTTAAATCAAGTTTTATCAATCTCCTTCCTAATTTTCTTATGTTTTTTAATTAAATCTTGAATCCCATCTAAATCTTTGGTTGAAATTTTTGTGTTGATAAACAAAATTAATGTGATAAGATAATTTTGGCTTTTTTCCCCGAATTCGTATTCTATCAATGGGAGAGCTTTAGCAAGACATGATTTTGCCTTTGCGTCGTCTCCTGATTGGGAATAATAGAATCCCAGGTTCATGAGACTGATAATATACCCCCGATTTTGTGTCTGGTTGTTCAATTCATCAATTTGTAATGCTTTTTCCAGATAATCTGCTGCAGAAGAATAATCCTCTTGCTGGCCTTTCAGGTAAGAAATATATTTTAAAACAATCGATCGGTCATTGCTCTCCATCCCTCTTGATTTCGTGATGATAGAAAGAGCATCCTCATAATCTTTTAAAGCTGATGAATAATCCTTCATTTCTGCATATGTATTTCCCCTGTGCAGGATGCCCATTCCATGGTGATAGCCATCTGGAGCTTCAATTTTAGAGATATCAATTGCCTTATTGTTCCATTCAAGTGCTTTTTCAAAATCATTTTTCTTACAGTAATTGCCTGCTAATCCATACATCCGAGAGAGGGTATGATGGTGCCCAAGACCATAGAATTGATGATCAATAGTAAATGCCCTCTCCCAGTATTCCCTAGCACGATCGATACAATCACTGCCCTTGGCGGATTGATTCTTTACTCTTTCATATACAAGCGCTAAGTTTCCGAGACGAATTGCTATGTGTGGATGATTTCCTCCATAATATTCTTCTTCAATTTGAAGCGCATCTCTGAGGTATTGTATTTCTTGATCGTCCTTTCCCATCTGGCCATACGCACAGGCAATATTGTTTTTTCGTATGGCGATTTTGGGATGTTTTTCACCATAAAATTTTTTATCAAGTGAAAGAGCATTGGTGTAGAATGACAAGGATTCTTCTGACCTGCCCAGATTACTGAGAATTCGACCATACCCGTCATAGCAGACTGCGAGATGAGCTTGATAACTCTCCAATGATTTGCTCTTATCTGGATCTGTATGATTATTATGAATATCCTCTTCGATCCGAATTGCCTCGATCATCAAATCTTGAGCTTCAATATTTCGTCCCTGATCCCGGAGAATGCGAGCCATTGTCTCGAGTGAAATGGCATGGTGGATTGTATCTTTATATAATGATGCAATTTTGAGTGACTTTTTTGCATATTGCTCTGCTTCCTTAAGAGCTTCCGTATTTTGCTCCTTGCCACGGAGGATCCGAGCCGTTGTCTTGAGTGAAGAGGCATGGGGGATTGTATCTTTATATAATGATGCAATTTTAGGTGATTCTTCTGCATATTCATTTTCCTCCATGAGATTTTCCAGTTCACGCAGAAAGGATGCTATTTGTGCGTATAAATGCAGAGTGGAGATTGTTGAAATCCTTAATTCATCTGCAATTCCAGCTGCATAGACAGCGTGTGGAAGTATCTGGTGACATTTAATCCACATATCGCTGTCGATAGTCTCCGGATCGTCACTTTTTATCGGAAAGAGTTGCGAAAAAATTTCAACGGTGGATGCAGCCTTCTCTCTTTTTGTTTTATCATCCATTATTTCCCGCACAATTGTCTGAACAATACGATGCATCGAGAGAGCACGAGTATTCAGGTCTTTTGATAGGAGTGAGTATTGCAGGAGAAGGGAAAGGGTTTCAAGGTATCCCGCTTTTGTCTTTAAGTTTTCAGAGAGATCTGGTGTCAGTTTGAGAGCAGGATAGAGCACCTCCTCTGGGATATTATCTGGAGAAAAATGAGTGAGATATTCAAGAAGAGAGATACTTGCACATGATTTTGTTTTAATTTTTGAGATAGATGGAGTCCAGACCCCTTTTAGGGGAGAAAGGGGGGAAAGTGTTTCTTCAATAACTGATCGGTATTCCTCACAGCTGATTTGGTTGGTATCCATATAAGCAGCAGCAATATCAAGCGCAATGGGAATGCAATCAAGGTTATTGGAAACAGTTTCAAAACATGGACGTTCGTTTTTTCGATGCAGCCTTTTCTCTAAATATTCTATCGATTCTTTCTCAGAAAAGGGATTAATTGGTAGAATACAGGCATGACTTCCCCATTGAGGAGTTCTCGAAGTAATAATTATATTTCCCCGAGGAAGTCTTGGTAGAATTCCTTCAAGATCATTTGGGGAAGTTGCATTGTCGAATATAATTAGCCATTTGTCATGTTCATCAAGATATTTCCGGAATGCTGCTATGTGGAGGTCATTATTTTCCTGCCTTGCTTCCGGGAGCTGGAGTGTTTTTGCAATATCGGAGATTTCCTGCCTCAAAGTGGTCTTATCTTCAGCATTAAAAAACCAGATCAACTGATAATGTGATAAATATCTAGATGCATATTCCAGGGAGATTTTTGTTTTTCCAACTCCTCCAAGACCTGTGAGTGCCTGAATGTTATTTTCAGGCGATTCTGAAGTGAAATGATCGTGCAGGGTCTCAATTATCTGATTTCTGCCTGTAAAATTAGGAAAACGATAGGGGAGGTTGTGAATAGTATATGGTTTTGTTCCAGAAGAGACTTCTTCAAATTTTTTGGAGATCTCTTCCCTGAAGTAGGATCTCGCTTCAGGCGATCCAGGAGCATATGTAGATAAGTCGATGTAAGTATGAATCGCAATAGAATGTGAAACATCATAGGGGTATACCTTTATAGGGTGAAGTATCCTTTTTCTTTCTTCAATCTCCATTTTTAAAACAACATGTCTCTCGTAGCTACAATACCCCGATTGCTCGTAGTCAGGTGAACAAACAAGAATGAAACTATCGCATTCATCAAAGGCTTCCTCGATCCGGGAGATGAAATCTCCCTCAAATCCCTTGTACATTGCGACAACCGTGTGCCCCATTTCTTCGAGTTCATTTCCGAATAATTTGGCCCAATCCTCATCGCTTTTTGTATAGCTGATAAATACGGTTCTCCCCACTGATCATTCCCCCTCATTTTTATGGAGATTGTTAGATTATTTATTCTAAACAGTCTCAACAAACTACATAAAAATATTCTTTTAAATTTGATTAAATGCATAAAATAATTGAATAAATTCAGCAATTATGGCTCTGTTGAAATGCTCATAAGAGATTGAATGCCATCTGATATCTCGCAAAAAAGCGCTTAGATCCATCGTCCTTTGGAAAGGTTTCAACAGAGCCGCAATTATAACAATTATTTGTGATACTCAGAATATATGCGATTTATTAACGGGACTAATCCAGAAATTTTTTTATAAAAAACTGCTATTTAAAATTCAATAATCATGACCAAACTCGAGCAGCTATCCGGTGCATGGATTTTCCTTTCACATTCGCATAAGGATTTGGAAAAGGTCCGATTTATTCGCAATGAACTGGAACGAAGAGGACATAATCCACTTATTTTCTTCCTAAAATGTCTCGAAGATGATAATGCTGAATTGCCTGATCTGATCCGTCGTGAAATTGCTGCTCGTCAATGGTTCATTCTCTGTAAAAGCTCCAATTCTGATAAATCAAGGTGGGTACAAGAAGAGATTGAAATGATACAGACGCTGGAGGATAAGTCCTTTGAAATCGTTGATCTCAATTCAAGTCTTGAAAAACAGCTTTACAAGATTGCAGGGTTATTAAAACGAGCAACAGTATTCGTTTCCTATAGCCATTCTGATGAAGCTATTGCCAACCGTATCATTAATTATTTAATTAAAGCTGATTACAGTGTCTGGCAGCCGGAGGACATAGGAACAGATATGTTCCTCTCTGACATTTTAAACCAGGGAATAGAGGATGCAGTCCAGAATGGTTTTATGTTATTGCTTTTAAGTGAATCCTACATTCAAAGTAGGTGGTGTCGATATGACGCTATCACAGCTCTGAACTATGCCGCCTCATATAAGCGCAGCAATATAATACCGGTTAAAATAAGCCAGATTGTTGACTGGGGTGCCCTTCCAAGAGAGTTCCGTGAGTTTTATTGTTTCGACCTAACGCTTGGTTCTTTTAACGAACGTATGGATGAATTAATTAGGGCTCTTAAAACTCGAGAAATGAGGTAATATCTATTTTTGATTAGAAATTAGCACCTTTTTGAGAAGATAACATAATATTAGATTAGTCTTAGACTCAAAGATGAGACATGGTGGATCCCATCAACTGGCATGCTGAGTCAATCGCCGGAGTGATGATAATATTACAGTTATTTTAGCAAGGGATGGAGAGTGAAGAAAATGATATATATGTTGGTTTTTCCATCATCTTTCACTTCTATTCTCCGATTAAAATAATTAAGTTTTTAGTTTTAAAGGATAGACAATCAACTAACTGGGGGTTTGCCATGCACCATTTTATATCACATTCATCGGTAGATGCGGTAGTGTTAACGAAAAAAATTATTGATCGATTTGAAATAAATCTGCCACCGATTCCATTTTGGATTGATGATCGGGATGCCAGACCTATCGGAGATTGGGATCAACAAATTGATGATGCTATTCGCACTTGCGAAAGCCTGATTTTCTTAATGACTTCAGACAGCGTCAAGCATACGAGTTTTTGTAAGAATGAATGGGTTCAAGCCCTTAAATACAAGAAACCAATTGTTCCTGTTCAATTACATCAAAACGCCGAACTTCCTATAAGACTCAATTCATGCCATTATATAGATTTTACCCAGGATTTCGAAGTAGGTTTTCAGAAACTGATATCTCATCTCGATTGGATGCAGACCCCTGCCGGAGAGCTACAACATCTGAATTCACGACTTGCTGACGCTCAAAAAGATCTCAGCCGGGCTAATGATACAAATCGTACACGTATTGAAAAGGAAATCAATGAATTAACGATTGAAATAGAGCGATTAAAGGCCATAATCAAAAATCCTGAAATTGCGGCAGAAAAAACAAACCAGAGCATTTTGGCGCGAATGGCGATCGAACGTCAGCCAACTATAGAAATTGAAAGGAAAATACATTCCAAATTCATCAATCCGCCACCAATGTTGGCTCCATCATATTTTCAGGACCGTTTTGTGGAGACAGGTATCATTTCAGATTTTCTCATGAACGATTCTCTTCGAATGATCACGATAATCGGGCGAGGTGGTATCGGGAAAACCGCAATGGTCTGTCGGTTGCTTAAATCACTTGAAAAGGGTTTGCTTCCGGATGACCATGGTAAACTAGACGTAAATGGTATTGTATATCTTACCCAAATTGGGAAACATCAAATTAGTTTTCAAAATTTATATGAAGATTTATGTAAGCTTCTACCTCCCGAAGCAGCAGAGAATTTCCACAGAATTTACAAAGATGGAAAAAGATCTGTTCAATCAAAAATGTTACAATTACTCGAAGCATTTCAGGATAATCCAGTTATAGTTTTGCTCGACAATTTTGAGACTTTTATCGATATAAAAACAGGATCACTGATACTGGAAGATTTGGAGGATGCGTTAAATGTTTTACTTGAAGCTCCTCATCATTCTGTTAAGGTAATTGTAACAACTCGCACTCCGCCTCAGGATCAACTATTAATTCGACCGGAAAGACAAAGAATCATGGCATTGGATGAAGGACTGAATTCACCATATGCAGAAAATATTTTAAGGGAAATGGATTCTGATGGAGCCCTGGGTCTGAAAAACGCTCCAGAATCAATCCTTCAGAAAATTCGCGAAAATACACGGGGATTCCCCCGTGCACTAGAGGCATTCTATGCGGTGCTAGCTTCGGATCGTAGTACAACCCTTGAAGAATTACTCTCAAAAATCGAAAACACACTTCCTGAGTATGTAGTCGAGAAATTAGTCGGTGAGGCATTTAGCCGCCTTGATAAAAACGCTCAATTGGTAATTCAGGCACTTGCAATTTTTGGCCGGCCAGTCTCATCTGTAGCAGTTGACTTCTTGCTTCAGCCATATATCCAGACCATTGATTCTGCCCGCATATTGAATCTGCTCGTTAACATGCACTTTTTGCGAAGGGAACTGGGTAAATACTATCTTCATCCCATTGACCTTGCCTATGCCATCAGTCTTATCCCGGTGAGATTAAATAATGAGCAAGGTTCCGTTGGAGAACTCTTCACAAAGGATGCTTTACGTAGACGTGCTTCTGAGTATTATCACCAGATTAGACGCCCGCGTGATGAGTGGAGAAAACTCAGTGATTTAGAACCGCAGCTTGCGGAATTTGACCTACGCTGTGCAGCTGGAGATTTCGAGACCGCTTTTGAAATAGTCAATGAAATTGACTGGGAATATTTATGTCTTTGGGGGCATGCTGGATTAGTAGTGGAAATGAGGGGCAAGCTTGTCGGAGAATTGACAGATAATGTATTAGTGTGTCGAAATCTGTTCTATCTAGGCCGTGCCTATTCAGTTCTTGGATATTCAAGGAAAGCTATAGATTATTGTGAGCAATCGCTGCAAATAAGTAGAGATAAAAATATTCCTAGACAGCTTGAATCGAACAATTTAAATACGCTTGCCATTGCATGGCGGCGTATTGGTCAAATTTCAAAGTCAATTGAAATGTATCAGAATTGTTTAAACATATACCAAAAAGAATTTGGAATACCAGACGCTGTTGTTCTTTCGAATCTCGGTGTGGCATATCGCTATTTAGGTCTGATTTCTAAATCCATTGAGTGTCATGATAAGGCATTAAGTTATCTTTCCCAGAAGGGCGATCCACGTAATCTGGGCATCACACTAGGTATCCAGGCTGTAAACTTTCGATATTTGGGTCAACAGCAAAAGGCGATAGAATATGGAGAAAAAGCGTCAGAAATCGCCCGTATGGTGAATGACCGACATTGGGAGGCCTACCACCTTGCAGAACTTGGATCAAGTTACTTTGATTTAGGTGATTTATCTAAAGGTTTAAATCTCATTAATATGGCTACTAATATTGCCCATGAGACAGCTGATAGCCAATTCGAAGGAGTCTGGACTGTCCGTATATCTATAATGGAGTTATTGTCTAATGATTCTGACAATGCTTTAGCTAAACTCAAATATGCGGAAAAATTGACGAAAGGAATTGATAATGCACAATACAATGTCGAGTATGGTTTAGCAAAAGCGATGATCGAATTGCATGATGGTCGACTCGAAGAAGCTCATGAATCCATCAGACTAAGACTGCAGACGGAATATCGAATATTCCTTCCAGACATACTTGTAACGAATGGCATCATCTTCTTGCGCCAGAAAAGGTATAAAGAAGCGGCGGAGCAGTTTTTAGCGACAATAAATCTCGCAGACAATTTGATTAAACAATCGAGCCAGTTTTATTCGGCTATTGAGGCAAAAGGAGCTGCATTTTACGGTTTGGCATTGTGCCAAAAAGTGGAAGGATCAAAGAACCTCTCCTCTGCAATTGAATGTTATCGAACTGCTCGTAGTATTGTATCAGCGCCTGGGGTTATCCGGCGTGCATTATTTTTCTTTGATGAATGTGCAAAAGCTGATGAGAATAATATTATAATCGATGTTCGAAATGCAGTTGAGGGGAAGGAGTAAAACTGGAATATTCAATTTTTAAACCTAGAATGATAATTTCTTATCACTGAACACTCCACATCCAGGAATTCAGAAACCCTAATCTTTTCTCGTTTCCTCTGTTGATATAAGGGGAAATACATGGCATTCTGGGATAGATTCCGTCCGAAAGAAACTGCTCAACCGCCAGAGAAAGAAGCACCGCAAGAAAACAAAG
>Ga0272442_10000170_pt1 | contig 108562 bp, 92 predicted proteins | sample SSMForm2O_FD_200262 | JGI IMG/M metagenome (GOLD analysis project Ga0272442, IMG submission 200262) | Marine sediment archaeal communities from Little Sippewissett salt marsh, Falmouth, MA, United States - SSM-Form-2O | ecosystem: Environmental > Aquatic > Marine > Wetlands > Sediment ...
CTCCGGGGTAACATCCAGGCGTTTTTTTACTATGTTTTTTTGGTACAGGAAGAGTGCGCCTGGTTGACACTGAAAAACCCTAAAATCTTGTTTTGAAAGATAGGTGCTTCAAAACTGGGCAGTCAAACACCAAAATCTACTCCTGCTATCTTTCGTTTCTGGCTTTTTGTCCTCAAAAAGTGGTGCCAAAATTTATCTCATGAATAATTCGGGCTAGAAAGCAACAATCCTGACATCCATTACCAGGCCGTTTGTGCAGCCGGCAATTGGGAGGTGGACGCGGCGTGGTCACACATATCCGGACTCCTCAGCGAGCTCGTGACAGACAAACCGCTGCTGTTGGCCGCCATCGACGCTGTTGCCGCCATTCGCCCACAGGAAGCGGGAATGATTCTGGTGGAGCTTACCTGCTCCGATGATGAGGACATTGTAGAGGCGGCCTATGAAGCCATGGCTATGATCGAGGAACCACCAAGTGATAAACCCGATGACGACGATGAGGATGAGTATAGCCACTGAGCAAGGAGTAGCGTGAGCACCTAAAAGAGAAAAAAATCGGCGGGGCAGGAGCAATGGAACTTGAGAAGCGAATCAAGAAGCGGGGAATAGGAAGGTTCCTTGATGCAGCCAGTCGGTAGAGTCCGCCGCGGCGGATTAACCACCGGGTCAGTTTTGGTCGAACCGACAGGGGAGATGCCGCCTCAGGCGGTATTCGAGTCTGATTGTGTTGAGGCGCAGCAGAAATCACGCCGCAGGCGTGACTGGGGCTCCCTAAAAAGCCCGGTCCAGAGACCGGGCTTTTTAGTATATACAGAGGAGCTTATTTTTGAGGGTATGTTTTCGGGCCGAACAGCTGCGGCTCTTCCGGTTCGCTTTTTTCCCGGAACCCATCTTTCGGGCCGAACAGCTTCGGTTCTTCCTCCTGGGGTGGAGACACCAATGAGGGCTCGGAGGCTGCCGGTTTATGTTCAGTCTCCTCAGGAGCGGGGGCCTCCGGGACAACATACTTGTCGAGGAATTCCTTGGGCATGGGTTGTCTGTTGCTCAGGAGATTTGCGGGTATGCGGATTTTGCTTCCTATCTGCATACGGCCCGGGTCAATAGCGGGATTTTCCTGTGCAAGGACCTGCCAGTTGTTGATACTTCCCGTGTACCATTTGGCTATAATGGAAAGGGTTTCTCCCGGCCATGTGATAGTATGCTCTATATAAGCCGGTTCTGCCGGTACGGTGACCTCATGAGCGGAGGGCTTGGGCGCAGGTCCTGCTGCACAGCCCGCACAGACACACATGAGGATAATCCAGACTATTTGAACAAGCTGTTTTGGTAAAAGACTGTTCTTCACTGCTTATCTCCCTGGGAGGCCTTCAGTTTGAGAAGTAATTTGTTCGCTGCACTGTTGTCGGGATTTATTTTAATCGCTTGCTGCACATTGTCAATACTTTGCTCTATTTTATTCTGTTTTTGCTGCACTATCGCAAGATTGAAAAGAGCCTGATCAAGATACGAAGGCGCCAGGGCAACCACCCGGCTGTACATTTCTTCGGCCAGCGAATACTTCTCGGTTGTTGCATAAATATAGGCAAGGTTGAAAAATGTTTCGGGAAACTGCGGGTCAAGTTCCGCGGCTTTTTTGTAGGAATCTATGGCACGTGGAAAGTCGTTCATTTTGGCGTAAATAAGTCCCAGATTGAAATAGGCCTGAATAGAGTCTTTGTTTATCTCAACGGCTTTCAGCAGCAACTCTTTTGCCTGCTGCCTGTCTTTTCCGGCAAGCGATACGGCCTGTCCCAGCAACGCCTGTGAATAGGGTACGGCCATTTTTTCTTTTATTGCAGGATACTGTTGTATGTCCTGCTCAAACAGCGCAACGGCTTCCTTAAAATGCTCCTTTTCCAGGGCCTGGATAGCGGCTGGACTGATGTTCGGCCCTGTATCGTCCTGAAGCAGATAAAAAACGAGGATGACGACGACACACACGGCCGGCGCTGCCAGCGCCAGGTATTTCGGGTGCAGTTTCTTAAGGGTGTCCAGTGTTTTTGTCAGCGGGGCGGTTCCCGGCAGTCCTGCCGCTGTCGGGGGCAGGCCCTGTTCCGGCGTTTTAATTGCTGTGGACGAATCATGCGGTGCTGCCGCGCCACTTTCTGTTGCTACAAAGGCTCTTGTGGGGTCATCGTGCGACACGGCTCTGTCGTCGGAGACAATTAATGCCCTGGTGGGATCATCGTCTGTTGCCGGAACAGCCCCTGGGGGATGTTCATTTGTCAGGGTAATGGTGTCGGCGGCAGCGGTATCCTTTGGCCGTGTGCCGATACTGTGTGTAATACGTTTGGCTTGAGCAGTAATGTATTTACTGGAAAGCTGTTTCATCTGCCGTTTAATGCGCCGGAGTGAATCCTTGAGTGTAGAGCCCTTTCTTTTAAGCATCAATACCAGAGTGGATACTTTTTCGGTTTTTTCTTCTTCACCTATCTTAGACCGGTCCAGTTCACGTGTCTTTGTGGATTCGCGTATATGGCGCTGTTCATTGTCGATGTCGTCCTTGAAAAGGTCTCTCATGAATGTAGTCAGCCCCAGGGAATCAGGTCTCAAGGAATTTTCATAGATACACTCTTCAATGTCGGCAAGCATTTCCCTGTCCGTTTGATAGCGGTCTCCGGGTTTTTGGGCAAGGGCTTTGTAAATAATTTTGAGAAGGGCAGGCGGGAGTCCCTCCACCAGCTTGTCAGGTGAGTCGAATTCAGCCTTTTGCACTTTTGCAAGGATCTTCAAGGTGTCGCCGATAAACATCCGCTTGCCGGTAACCATTTCATAGAGCAGAATACCCACGGAAAAAATATCGGACCGATGATCGATTGGATCTCCAAAGGCCTGTTCAGGCGACATGTATGCCACTTTCCCCTTAATAATGCCCACCCGTGTAACATTGCATTGACTTGCCGCTTTGGCAATGCCGAAATCAACGAGCTTTACTTCTCCGTCATAGGTTATCAGAACATTTTGGGGGCTGATGTCCCGGTGAATGATATTAAGGGAATTCCCCTCCAGGTCTTTCAGGTTGTGGGCGTAATCAAGGGCCTTACATATCTGAGCGGTTATATAGAGCGCATTCTCCAGACCGAATTGCATTTCCTTTTCAATAAGCTTCTTTGAGATGAGACTGAGATCTTTGCCGAACAGGTGTTCCATGGCGATGAAATAGGAGTTTTCCAGACTGCCGAAATCATATATATGAACAATGTTCTGATGCTGTAACAACGCGGCAAGTTTTGCCTCGTCAATAAATGACTTTACCAAGTCTTCCTGTCCCGACAGGTGCGGCAGGATCCTTTTCAAGACCGCAAGCTTTTCAAAACCCTGGTCACCGATAATTTTTGCCCTGTACAGTTCAGCCATTCCCCCGGCGGCGATCCTGTCCAGGAGCAGGTATTTCCCAAACTGTCTGTTCTCAAATTCGTTCATAATGGTATGTGTTTCGTGACGAATTAAGGAATCCCCACAAACAGGTTTTGCCGGGGTATCAATCCTTATTATTACTCTGTCAGGTCAGGATGTATGGGCCGAGGGTAGTGCTTATAAATTTAATATAAAAAACAAACAATTTATATTTTTTAGTATTTAAGTATAGAAAAAGATTAGTTTGGTGTCAATGCAAAAGGTTTGATGTTGCGTTTGAAATTTCTTTCCATACCCGGTACCCCTCTTTTTCATCGCCGCTTCTCATAATGAGACCGGTTGTATCGTTTTCGTCAAGATCATGAAGCCACGGCCAGCCCAGAAGATGAAGCGACATGCCCTGGCCTCTGGTAAGCCTGCCGGATACGGCAGTTATAAAATCGGCCTGTGCCTGCTCACCGCCGAAAAATTCAGATGAGGGCCAGGCGACTTCACTAAAGCCGAAGGGCTTGTCCGGGAAACAGGACATTATCCGTGAATAATAATCATCAGGGATGTCTGCGGGGCTGTTAAACGGCTCCTGCAGAGCGCCTCCCGACGGATTCGTCCTTACACTGTTGGGATAGCTGGTACAGACTATTACATCGAGCTTGTCGGGGTCAAAGAGCTGCAGAACGCTCAAGTCTGCCTCCCGCAATTCTGCAACAACCTCACGGGAAAAAATGCAGAAAACATATGACTGCGGCGACAGCTTTTTGACCGCGTCATAGAGCTGTTCATACAGGCTTACAAAATGCAGGAAAGAATCGGGGTTTTCCGGGTCAGCTCCATAGTGCTCATACCATCGGTTGACCTCATTGCCGAGTGAAATATAGCGCGGCCTGATTGTGCGTACTACATCCAGCACGGCGTCTCTATACGCCTGCCGCCAGCGTGTGTGGCTGAGCGTTGCATCAGGCAGGTCCGGCGGCCGTTTCACTATGAGCAGACCCGTTGCAGGATCCCTGTCGATAAAGGAAAAATTAATAATGGGAAACATGCCGTTTGAACGGATTAGACTGTTGACAACAAGATCCCCCGTTCCCCCGGCAAGACTTTCTGCATAATCCCAGAAGCCCCGGGCACCCAACCCTCCCGACCATACGGGTGCACATTCGGCGTGTTGTGCGGCCTGGGCATAGGACTGGACAAGTGACTGTTCTTCAGAGGGTATCGGGAGAATCCCCATAAAGAACCCGCGGGCCGGCAGTGAAAGATCATCCAGGGGTGTTATCACCGTTTCGTTATCCGGGGTGTCGGGAACCCAACACCCGTAACCGGTAAAAGCAGTTACAGCGATACAGATTATAAGTGCACAAAAGAAATGCTGCAGCACGTGAATGATCAAATTTTCTTTCGTCATGATATGCCGGTCATTAATTATTCGGATGCCGTGTCGTCCGGGCGGGAAGGGGCGGATCAGCCGGCCGGGGATGAAGATCCTGCATGTTTGCGGTACTTATAGACCGTACAGGTCTGAGGTTCGTTTTTGGCATTGTAGCGAATTTTCTTGGATTTCTTTCCTCCGCTGGTATAGGTATAATCCTGGTGTGCTATGAGCGTATTGTCTGCATCGTAGACGTTTCGTTTTGCGGGGTTGTCCCCTTTATTATAGGTATACACTTCATATGAGCACAGTGCTCCCGTGGGATTGTGCAAAGATTTTTTATTCCGCCTTCCCTGCTTGTCATACGTATATACAACATAGGAACAGAGACTGTCGGTGTTTGTGTAAACCGACTTTTTTATTCTTCTGCCTGCTTCATCATACCGGTAAAGACAGTAATAAAGGAGAGCTTTAGCTCCCGAGTAAACCATCTTCTTTATTTTTTTACCGGTTGGTTCATATTCAAAAAGATAGTATGCTCTGAGGGTGTTTGTGTCGGGATCGTATATGTTATTCTTTATTTTTTTGCCGTCCTCAATTTGACTGTCTATTATTTTAACAGCATCACGACGCTGCTCATCCTGTAGGACGTCCAGCGCGGTGATGGTCAGGCCATGCTGCCATATGTGTTTGTATTCCGAACAGTATGCTTCCAGGCACTCCTGATGCTCCCAGTTGAATTTCTTCGGGTCCCACCACACGGTAAAATAATTGCTGCAGTAGCGTGCGAGCATCTGTGACTGACTCCAGGAAAATTCATCGGAATTCCACCACTGTTCAAAATATTGATTACATTTCATTGCCAGATACCGCGAGCTGTTGCGATTGTATACAAATTTTTCACTGTCCCACCAGACGGGGAAACGGTTTGAACATTTAAAGGCCAAAAATTCTGAACTGGCCTTGTCGTATATAAACCGTTTGCCGTCCCACCAGGTGTCAAAATATTCGGCTCCGTAACGGGCAAGAGCCCATGAACGCTTCCAGTTAAACCGAAATGGCGTAAACTGCCCAGTAAAAAAGAGCTTCATTTCTTTATCGGACAGTTTTGTCAGTTCATCATGTTTATGTTTTGCCATAACATCCAATCACTTTGCAGCATCACAGGTACGTATAGGCCAAGTATAGGCAGAAGTGCAAAGGTGGTCAAGACAAATATACATACAGCGGGTATCCCCGGGCAGTTCACAACACCTATGGAGTTATACTTCGTTTCTATCGGCACAGTGCTTCTATCTAAGCCGGAAAACAATAACCAGCCCATCACGCAAAAGAAAGAGCGCAATTAAACAGTTCTATGAAACAGCATCCGACCGCTAACAACTTGACAAAAATACGGTATGGTCTTATAACTCTAAGTGATTTATTGTAGGGTTTTTTTCGTGCAGCAGAACGTTATGGTTTGTACCAATCAGAACGGAACGTATTCTCCCAGACCCAGGGCTGTGCGGTACTGTTTAAGACGCATAGCATACTGCTCTACAGGTGCCGGATTGAAAAAGGCGCTAATATTATCGAAAGGATATTTTTTTGAATCGAGATATGTCGGATGAGAAGATACTGGTTGTTGATGATGAGCCATTGGTAAGCGATATCATTGAACAATGCCTCGATGCTGAAGGCTATGACTGTTCTGTTGCAGAGTGTGCCGAAACCGCACTTGATTTGCTGCAGCGTCACAACTTTTCGCTCATCGTTTCCGATATGAACATGCCGGGCAAATCCGGTATAGATCTCTTGTCAATAGTAAATGAAAAGTATCCTGATATTGCCTTTATAATGGTCACTGCTGTAAACGACAGAAAAACTGCTATTAAAGCCCTCCAGCTTGGAGCATATGGATATGTCATAAAACCCTTTGATTTGAATGAAATAGTCATTAGTGTCGTAAATGCATTGGAACGCCGAAGGCTTACCCGTGAAAGCAAAGAATATGAGACACGACTGGAAAACGATGTCAAGGACCGGACAGCAGAAATCAGGCAGCGTGAAGAAGAAATATGTGTGCGCCTTACCTCGGCATGTGAATATCGCGACGAAGAAACGGGAACGCATAACCGCCGGCTCGGTCTTTATGCCTCCGTCCTGGCACAAGAGATTGGATGGCCCCAGAAGTTGATAGATGAGGTCCGTTTGGCAGCACAGATGCACGATATCGGAAAAATTGCAGTTCCCGACAATATCCTGTTAAAGGCAGGACGGCTCAACGACAGCGAATTCGACATTATTAAGCGCCATACGACAATCGGCGGTGAAATTCTCAACGGTTCAAATGTATCACTGCTCAATATGGCACGCGATATTGCTTTGTACCACCATGAGCGGTGGGAGGGATCAGGATATCCAAAGGGACTCAAAGGCGAGGTTATTCCTGAGTCCGCCCGGCTGGTAGCCCTTATTGATGTTTACGATGCCCTTGTGCATAAGCGAGTCTACAGACCCGCGTTGTCTGAACAAGAGGCCATCGATATTATGCACAGAGACCGGGGGTCTCATTTTGATCCCAACCTGTATGATGCTTTTGTTCGTGTGCTTCCTGTTCTGCAGAAGATACGACATGAGGTAAAGGACCCGGACGAACAATATTAAAGGGTAACCATTGTTTGGCGAAAGCCCTGTGCTCCGCACGGAGCGGCACAAGAAAATCATGCTATAGCGCGACCGCAACCCAAAGCCGGGCGCTTCCCCGCACACGCAGCGGGGTCTGCGATGAGCCCTGTTGTTTACTTTCTTTTGCTCATGTCTCAACGGCCACATCATAGTACTTCACAAAGCACGTGCGTCGTCAGCTCAACCACCCAGCGTAACCGCCGGGACGGCTCCCCGGCACGCCGAGATCCATGCCCCGCCTTGCATTGAACAACCACCGTCTACAAAACGGTGGATTCAGTATCCCCGACGAGTCGGGACTGAAGCAAAAGACTTAAAACCAAAAATATACAAACCCTGAGATAGGTAGCGAAGATGTTTTTTCCGGTGCCATAATTTTTTTGCGGAGGGATATGAAATGAACGTCCGTCACGGATTCGAGGTTTTACAGGAACAGACCATTCATGAACTTAAAACCAGAGGGCAGTTGTTTCGCCACAAAAAGTCAGGCGCAGAACTGTTGTCCCTCAGCAATGATGATACGAACAAAGTGTTCGGCATAACATTTCGAACACCACCTTCAGATTCAACGGGAATTGCTCACATCATGGAACATTCGGTGCTGTGCGGTTCCCGAAAATACCCTGTCAAGGAACCCTTTGTAGAACTGCTCAAAGGGTCGCTCCATACCTTTTTGAACGCTTTTACGTTTCCCGATAAAACCTGCTACCCGGTGGCAAGTCAGAATCTGAAGGATTTCTATAATCTTATCGATGTATATCTGGATGCTGTCCTGTATCCCCGAATTACCCCGTATATTTTCCAGCAGGAAGGGTGGCACTATGAGATGGATGGTCCCGGCATGCCGCTTACCTATAAAGGAGTGGTCTTTAATGAAATGAAAGGGGCCTACTCATCTCCCGACAACCTTCTTCTTACCTGCAGCCAGCAGTCCCTATTCCCGGACACACCATATGGCCTTGACTCCGGGGGTGATCCCGGCGTGATCCCGCAGCTGACCTATGAGCAATTTAAGGATTTTCACCGCCGGTACTATCACCCTGCCAATGCCAGAATCTATTTTTACGGCAACGATGACCCTGAAGAACGTCTGAGCTTTCTGGACGGCTATCTTCGGGAATTTGACTATTCTTCGCCCGATTCGGCAATTAACCTGCAGCCCGAGATCGGTCACCACCAGCGTATTATCAAATCCTTTCCTGCGGGACAGGATGCCGGGACAAGCACCAAAGGCATGCTTACCCTTAACTGGCTGTTGTCGGAAACAACCGATCTTGAAACAGCCCTCGCCTTAAAAATACTCGAATATATCCTGCTCGGCATGGCTGCTTCACCCCTTCGGAAGGCCCTCATTGACTCGGGTTTCGGCGATGGTATTACCGGCGCGGGCCTTGAAGGCGAGCTGCGGCAAATGTATTTTTCAACCGGTCTGAAGGGAATCGATGTAAAAAAGGCCGATCACGTGGAACAGCTGATCATTGAAACCTTGGCAACTGTTGTTCAAGACGGTATAGATGTGAAAACGGTGCAGGCAGCGCTTAACACCATTGAATTTCAGCTCAGGGAAAACAACAGCGGCCATTTCCCCCAGGGACTGGTTATTATGCTCAGAGCACTTACCGTGTGGCTGTATGACGGGGATCCCTTCAGTATCCTTGCCTTCACCGGCCCCCTTGATCAGGTTAAGGCCGGGCTTCGTGCAGACAGCCGTTTTTTTGAAAAAATTATTACGGCCTTTTTCCTTGAAAATCTTCACCGGACTACCGTGGTGCTGAAGCCCGACAGCGCACTGGCTGAGCAAGACAACAGCAATGAAAAAAAACAGCTGGATACGATACGTGATTCCCTGAACCCCGATGAGGTTCAGGCCGTGCTGGAAAATACCAGCACATTGCAGCAACTGCAGCAAACCCCTGATCCTCCTGAAGCGCTCACTACCATACCCCGTCTCGGGCTTTCTGATCTTGACAGGCAATGCACGACCATCCCCTGCAGTTTGTCCGATACCCTCGGGGCACGGATACTGTTTCATGATATGTTTACCAATGGCATTTTATATGCCGACATGGGCCTTGATCTGCATTTTCTGCCGCAGCAATTTTTGCCGTATGTTCCGCTGTTTGGAAGGGCGCTGCTTGAGATGGGCACAGACAGAGAGGATTTTGTGAGCCTCTCCCAGCGCATCAGCAGAAACACCGGAGGAATACGCACCACCTTTTTCGCTTCCGGCATATATGATGTATCAGGCAGTACGGCATGGCTGCAGCTGCGGGGAAAGGCCATGATGGAGCGGGCACCGGAACTTTTGTCTATTTTCAGCGATGTCCTTCATCATGCCAGGTTCGATGATGCCGGACGGTTTAAGCAGATTCTGCTTCAGGAAAAAGCACGGCAGGAGCAAAAGCTGATACCCGGCGGTCACCAGATCGTTAATCTGCGTCTCCGGGCACATTTTAACGAGGCTGACTGGATAAACGAACAGCTGAACGGCATCAGCTATTTGCTGTTTCTGCGCGATCTTGAAAAAAAGATCGACACCGCCTGGCCGGAAATCCGTAACGCGCTTGAACAGATGCGCACCCTGCTTGTCAGCCGTTCAGGGATAGTGGTTAATATTACTGTTGATGACACCTCGTGGTCTTCCTTGCAGACCCCCATGCGGGAGTTTATAACATCCCTGCCGGAACGTCCCGTCAACCATGTGCGCTGGACGCCGCATGCAACGCCTGAGCGGGAAGCAATGATCATTCCCTCACTGGTAAACTATGTCGGCAAAGGGGCGAACCTGTATGAGCATGGCTATCACTACTCCGGCGCAATACAGGTGATTACCCATTATTTGAGAACGGCCTGGCTGTGGAATCAGGTGCGTGTGCAGGGCGGGGCCTATGGTGCGTTTTGTCGTTTTGATCTGTTTTCAGGGATTTTAACGTTTGTTTCTTACCGTGACCCGAACCTTTTGAACACGCTTGATATTTTTGACAAAACCGCGTCCTTTCTCATGGACACGGCCATCGGAGAGGATGAACGCATAAAAAGCATTATCGGGGCTATCGGTGAAATTGACACCTATATGCTTCCTGATATGAAAGGCTATGTTTCGATGCAGCGTTTCCTGAGCGGTATAACCGATGATCTTCGTGAGCGCACCCGACAGGAAATTCTTGCAGCGACCGCACATGATTTCAGGGGGTTTGCAGCTGTGCTGCAGGAGCTGAGAGATACCGGTACAATCAGTATCCTTGGGGCCGAAAAGCCCATTAATGACGCACTGGAGACCCTCTGCCTGTCTGAAAAGCCCTGGCATGTTTTATAAATAGGAGCGTGGTATGAGTAACCCTGCCGTTGCAGTCAGGAGATGTCAGGACTATAGCTATCCTGTGGTTAAGCAGATTGTCGGGACCTTTGCTGACGAACTGCGCGGGGGCTGGCGGGAGCTGATTCCTGCCGGAGCAACGGTACTGCTGAAACCAAACCTGCTGAAACCTGCTTTTGCACACCAGGCGGTTTCCCCCCACCCCGCAGTGGTACGGGCAGTTGCTGAGTGCTGCAGAGATGCCGGCGCGGGAAAGATCATTATCGGTGATTCTCCTGGATTCGGCACTGCGGAGAAAGTAGCCGGCAAATGCGGAATAGCCGGCATTGCCGATGAGCTGGGAATTGAGGTGGTGAATTTTACCGACAGCGTTACCGTACACACGCCGAAGCAGTTTGTTCATCGCTTTTTTACTATCGCCCGTGAAGCAGCAGAAGCAGATGTTATTATCAACCTTCCCAAGTTCAAGACCCATGCGATGATGGTACTTACCCTTGCCGTTAAAAATCTCTATGGGGTTCTGGTAGGCAGGCAGAAGGCACGGTGGCATTTTCAGTCGGGCAGGGATTACGACCACTTCGCCAGACTGCTTTTAGAGCTTGCCCATACGGTCAAACCGGCTTTTACGGTTCTCGACGCGGTGATAGGAATGGAGGGCAACGGACCCGGCAGCGGCACTCCGCGCCCCCTCGGTTTTCTGGCGGCGTCTGTGGATATGACGGCTCTTGACCGGATCGCAGCGGACATTGCAGGTATAGATCCCGAATCCATATATACGCTCAGGGTTGCGGCAAAGATGGGATATGCAACCGATCTTAAGGATATAACCGTTTTGGGTGATCCCCCGGACAGCCTCAGAATAGATGACCTTGCTCCTGCAGCACATATGCAGGTTGACGGGCCGGCATACATACGGCCTCTGACGTGGCTGCTGAGACACGTTATGACAACAAAGCCCTCTATCAATGCCCATGCCTGCGAGGGGTGCGGTATCTGTATCACGGCCTGTCCCGCGCACTGTATTGTTCAGCCCCTGCCGGATCTGCCGGTGAAGATCAACCACAGTGCCTGTATTCGGTGTTTTTGCTGTCAGGAACTCTGTCCCGAGGGGGCCATCAGCGCAGTTGATGCACCCGGCGTGAAGATACTTAAAGCCCTGAAGTTTGAGTAATGTTCATTATTATAGTTATAGGGGGGAACATGTATGAGCTCCGGTAACAAGACCATGCTTACCGATCTGTACCAGCTGACGATGGTTGCAGCCTATTTCTATAATAACAAGGATGATACGGCGACCTTCGACCTCTATATCCGATCACTTCCTCAGGACTGGGGTTTTTTTATTGCAAACGGCATTGAAGATGCGGCAGATTTTATAACGTCGATTAGGTTTACCCATGAAGACAGGGAGTATCTGCGGGTGCAGGGCTTTCAGGATGAGTACCTGGAGTTTCTCAAAGACTTCAGATTTGAGGGGGATATGCATGCGGTACGGGAAGGCACCCCCCTGTTTCCCTCTGAGCCCCTGCTCAGGGTGACGGGGAAAAGAACACAGGCGCAGTTTGTTGAAACAACGCTTTTAAACATCGTCAATTTTCAGACAATGATTGCCACGAAAACAAACCGTGTTGTTAATGCGGCAGCTCCCGGCGGTGTTGTGGACTTCGGTCTGCGAAGAGCACATGAGGAGGCTGCCGGGATGAAAGGAGCCCGTGCTGCATACATTGCAGGCGCCGTAGCCACCAGTAATGTCAAGGCCGGCAAAACATATGACATACCCATCGCAGGAACACATGCCCACAGCTTTGTCATGAGCTTCTCAACGGAACTTGAAGCTTTCAGGGCCTATGTGAGGACCTTTCCCGACAGGCCGACCCTGCTTATTGATACCTATGACACCATGCAGGGGGCCCGTAACGCGTGCACCATTGCACGGGAACTTGAAAAAAACGGAAAGCAGCTGGGGGCTGTCAGGTTGGACTCCGGTGATCTGGCATGGCTTTCCCGAGAGGTGCGAAAACTATTTGACACCCGGGACCTGCACGGGGTAAAAATTGTTGCTAGCAATGATTTAAATGAATACCGGATCGCCGAACTCAAAGAGCTCAACGCCCCCATAGATTTGTACGGCGTGGGAACCGAGTTGATAACCGCAAAACCGGTCGCTGCAATTCCCGGGGTTTACAAGCTTGCACAGGACGGGGAGGGACCCAAAATAAAGCTCAGCGAAGGCAAAGAGACGCTTCCGGGTATAAAGCAGGTCTACCGGCTGACAGATCACGACGGAAAAAACAGCAAAGATATTATCGCCCTTGCGCATGAGAGAGTCGAAGGGGTTCCCCTGCTGGAGCCGGTAGTGGTCAACGGCAAACGGGTCAGTCAGAAACCTGCTGTTGCCGACACACGGGCTTATTGTCTTGAGGCCGTGTCGCGGCTCCCTGATACGCTTAAGAAGCTCAATGTTACAGAAACCTACGAGATTGAGCTTTCACCGGAGCTGCAGGAGCTTATAAAACAGCTGAAACGGCACTATTCATCACGTGATTCCAACACGGGGGAGGTGGTATGAGCTTTCAACTACAAAGACTGTCCCAGTACGAAGGTGTGCACGGGCCCTTGCTTTTCATTATTATGGACGGTGTAGGGCTGTACCGGGGAAACAGTGACGGGTATCCCGGCAATGCCGTTGACATTGTTCAACCCCGACATCTTCTGCATTTTATGGCAGCAGAAAAAATCTCAACCAGGCTCAAGGCCCACGGTACCGCAGTGGGCCTGCCCTCAGATGAGGACCAGGGCAACAGCGAGGTCGGCCATAATGCATTCGGGGCTGGCCGTATATTTGCCCAGGGAGCACGGCTTGTGGATGAGGCCATTGAAAGCGGCCGGCTGTTTTCGGGCGACATTTGGAAGCAGACAGTGGGCAAGGCCCTGGCCAATAAAACGCCCGTTCACTTTATCGGACTCGTTTCCGATGGGAATGTCCACAGTAATGTTGCCCACCTGTGCGAGATGATAGGCGCGTGCGATGAGGCTGGTGTAGAAGAGGTCTATATCCATACCCTGCTTGACGGCAGAGACGTACCGCCCCTGAGTGCGCTGCGCTACTGCGGTGAGCTTGAGGACTTCCTCTGGGCGCTGCGGGCCCAGGCCGCAAAAGACGGCAAGAAACGCCTCTATTATACGGCATCCGGCGGCGGCCGTATGGTTACCACCATGGACCGCTATGAAGCCGACTGGTCGATTGTTGAACGGGGCTATAATGCACATGTTCTGGGACAGGGGCCGAAATTCCCCGACACCCTGACGGCAATACAGCAGCTCAGGCGTATGCATCAGGTGGATGATCAGTATCTGCCCCACTGGGTTATTCAGCATCCTGACAAACCTGACCAGCCCTTAACCGAGATACAGGACGGCCACAGTGTTGTTTTTTTTAATTTCAGAGGTGATCGGGCTATGGAAATCAGCCGTGCCTTTGTTGAGGATGATTTTGCAGGATTTGAACGAAACCGCCGCCCGAATGTTTTTTACGCCGGGATGCTTGAGTATGACGGCGATACCCATATGCCGCCCAATTATCTGGTGAGGCCCCCGGCCATTGACCGCACCATCTCAGAATATCTGGCCCAAAATGATATCAGCCAGTATGCCATAAGCGAAACCCAGAAATTCGGTCATGTGACCTATTTTTGGAACGGCAACAATTCCTCAAAATTTAACAACACCACAGAGGAGTGGATAGAGATCAATTCGGACAAAATACCTTTTGACCAGGCACCGGCAATGAAAGCCCGGGAAATAGCAGCCGAGTTGGAAAAAGCGCTCCGTTCGGGCACGTATAAGTTCCTCCGGGTGAATTTCGCCAACGGTGATATGGTGGGCCACACCGGTTCGCTTCCCGCGGCAGTGGAGGCCGTCCGGGTTGTTGATGAAATGGTGGGGGAACTGGTCTCCGTTATTGACGAGCTGGGGGGTACGGCTATTATAACCGCAGACCACGGCAACTGCGAGCAGATGATCGCTGTTGACAAAAAAACCGGCAAGCCGATTCATGCAGGCGGCACGGAGTACAAACCGATGACAAGCCACACAATAAATCCGGTGCCGTTTATTATACATTCACCCGACAGTGGTCGTTTTAAGCTTAATACGAATATCAAGGAGCCGGGGCTGTGCAATATTGCCGCTACCATTTTGAATCTGTTAGGGTTTGAAAAGCCCCCGGAATATTTGGAATCGCTTATACACATAACCTAAGCTTATTGTGTATACACAATAAGCAAAGGACAGTACCGGTACTGCCTGAAAAAAATAACCGATAGAGGGGGGCTTATATCATGGACAGCGATCTGGTTGTCAATGCTCAGTTTTTTGAACTCTATGACCGAATGATCGGGGATGATATTGATATCCCGTCAGTACTGCAGCAGGTTGCCGATGTGGTCTGCCAGGCCTGTAATGCCGAACGTGCAACCGTCTATCTGACCAATGAGGATACCATGGAGCTGGAATCGGTTGCGGTTATCGGAAACATAGCACAGAGCATCAGGGTTCCCATCAGCGCGCGATCAATGACCGGCTATTGCGCCCTCACCGGCAGGGCGTTTCTGGTACATGATGCCTATGGGGATCTAAGCTCTATTGATGCACGACTGTGCTTTGACAAAACCTGGGATCAACTCAACAATTTCCGAACCAGGGATGTCATGTGCGCGCCGGCCCTTTTTAAGGAAAGGGTCATGGGGGTTGTCCAGGTCATTAACGGAAAAGAGCAGCCTTTTCAACAGGAACAGCTTCTTCCCCTGCAGAGCATTTCCCGTTTGATCGGGTATTCACTGTATCATTCCAAGCTGTATAATGACCTGGCAAGCCTGAAAAGGCTTGACAAGGAAAAGGCAGATTTTATGAGAATCCTGGTACATGAGCTGAAATCACCGGTGGCTGCAGCACGGACGTCTATTGATATCATTAACAACGGATATGTTTCTGAACCGGATGATATTATAGCATTTACCAAGAAGGCCAGCGCGCGCCTTGATCAAATGGGTGATATGATTGGTGATATTTTAACGCTGGCAAAAGTAAAGTCGGGCGGCACCCTGGGCGAGGTCGCCGTGCTGGATTTGGTCGCCGAAACACAGAACAGCCTGCAGCTTTACCAGGACCAGGCCCGGGAAAAAGGACTGTCCATGGAGGTCAGCCTCCATGACGGACCCGTACCCGTACGATTTGATTCACAGGGATATCGTCTGGTTTTGTCCAACCTTGTTTCCAATGCGGTCAAATATACACCGAAAGGTGCGGTTTTTGTACGCCTCATACAAAAGGATTCAACCGCAGTGCTTGAGGTGCAGGATTCCGGAATCGGTATCCCCGAGGCGGATTTGCCCAAGCTGTTTCGGGAATTTTACCGGGCATCAAACGCAAAACGCAGCAACATACAGGGAAGCGGTGTGGGACTTGCCGGGGTGAAGCAGATTGTTGAACGTTTCGGCGGCGAGCTTCGGCTTGCAAGCCGGGAGAACATGGGGTCAACCTTCACCGTTTGTCTGCCGCTGTACCAGGAATAACGGGAGCATTCCCGCGGACAGCAGAAAAGATTTTTCTCTGCACAGGGCGTGCTGCCCGTATGCTCACATCATAGGGCCGTGCTATGCTGAAATTTTACCGGATTGCCTGCTATACGTTTCTTGCATGTATGGGGCTGTACGTGTGGTTTATCTACGAATCCGGCTGGCAGCAGTACTGCGGGCTTGTTATGCTGCTGGCTGCATCAGTCAGGCTGCTTACGCTCGTTTTTCCAAAAAACAAACAAGCGCGAGGGAAAAAGGATGGACAAGGAAATGCGAAAAAAATTTGAAGATGCAGTTATCCGTTATCTGAATTTTACCGACCAGCATACAGCACTGGCTGAGAAAATTGCATCAGAAGCAGCAGAACGCGCCGGCAGACTCTTCAGCCGCGACACCGGCAGGATACCCTTTGACCAACAGGTCCGGCTGGCGACCCACTCCTGCATCAGGCATGATTATACCGATTATGATGATATTCTTATAGAAGAAACCATAGAATATACCGCATCCCTGTTTGACAAAGAGTCTCCCCTTGATGGTATAGACCAGGACCGGCAACCTGAACAAGTAGATAAGGTGGCTGAATTTATCGGAGAACACCGGCATTAGCGAATGCGCGTATCTGTTTGCCTGCCACCTCGTCTGTGCAGTGTGCTGCAGCTATGGTACGGGGTGAGCGGTTGCAGACCTCTTGTGTACTGCAGCGTCAGGGTAAACGTTAATAAGCCTGGAGGCTTCTATGGCACCACAAGACGATTCAAAGGTTAAACGCCAGGTAGATAAAGAGACCAAAGAGATAGAGATGCTGGCAGATACTGATGATCCCAGTGCCCTCAGGAATGAGCTGATCGGGATTCTAAAAACGCTTCACGAGCGTGATCTGGGAATTATTGATGAAGCCCTGAAACGATTCAAAACCATTGAGGACAGGGTGTCGGGGATTGTCGGTATCTTACTGTCAACCATTGTGGGGTTTTCTGAAGCTATCAACGGGAGAAAGCTGACGGAGGAGGAGCTTGCTGTCATAGCCGTTCCTTTCATGGAACTGGGAGTTGAGTTTGACACGGTAAAAAAGATCGCCCGGGGTAATAGCTTCCAGAAACTGTTTAAGAAACAGCCCTCAGGGACGTCTCATTAGGCAGGCTGCATGGTTACTGCTGCCGGCTGATGAGCTTCTGAAGCTTCTGGGTCAGGGCTGCTGACCGCTCGTCCGGTTCGGGCAGCGCAGAAGGGTCCGGCTTTGCCGCGCTGAATATTCTTTTCAGCATTACTTCCTCTTCATCGCCTTCTATGAAAAAACGCCCCTGTGCAAACCGAATGTAGTTATCATAGCCGTATTGTTTGACAAAAGCCGTTGGTGTAAACTTCTTTTTGTCCAGCAGAACCACCCGGGAAACATACTCATTAAAATACTTTTTATACCCTTCGGGGGTCTCACTGCTTGTTTTCTCAACGGTTCTGCCGTTTGTGTACTGTACAAGGAAGCGGTACACGTCAATAGCATACGCATCCGGACGTGCGCCCAGCAGCAGTATGGCTGCAGCAATGAACGGCAGAAACAATTTTTTCATATTCACTCCATTCTTTCATCGGACGCCCTTACCCGCAGGTGCCCCGCAGGGCCCCGCCCAGACGGAGGCGGCGTATTTCTGAACGCCTTATTGCAGATGGTGTACTATAGAATTCTGCAAAACAGGCGTCACTGCACAACATGGTTTCAGCGTTGTATAACCTCAGATGCCGGAGCCCCAAGAGTTTGCTGTTGTCGTGAAAAAGCATTTTTCAACGCCTGGACTGCTTCATCTAAAATGTCCTGTATTTCACGGGAGGCCGCTGACCAGTAATTGGTGGCATGGCCTTTTTGTGCGGTTTCCAGGTATTGTACCGGTACTCCGGCACGGCGGAGTCGTCGGGTATAGGCCCTGCCGTCGTCACGCAGCACATCGAACTGCCCGGTGATTATCAGGGCGGGGGGGAGGCCGCCCAGGGTTTCTGCGAGCACGGGTGACGCGTAGGGATGGTACCGCTCATTCTTGCTGTTAAGATATTGCTGACGAAACCATTTTGCGTGAACCTTTGTCAAACCGCTTTGATTGGTGAATGTATTATATGAAGGGGTATCATAAGATGATAAATCGGTGGGCGGATATGCCAGAAGCTGAAACACAATGTTCGGGCCCTGTCTGTCATGTGCCACAAGACATACAACCGCGGCAAGATTGCCGCCGGCGCTGTCGCCTCCCACGGCAATACGAGCACCGTCGGCATTAAGCCGGCGGGCGTTTTGCGCAGACCACTGCACAGCAGCGTATGCGTCCTCAACCGCCGCCGGGAATGTATGTTCAGGTGCCAGACGATAATCAACGGACACAACAAGGCAGCCTGCCCGCTTTGCGAAATAGCGGCAAATGTTGTCAACAATATCAAGACCGCCCGCCACCCATCCACCGCCGTGAAAATAGACCAGTACGGGCTGCGGAGCAGGTGCCTGGGGTGTGTATATCCTTACCGGAATCGAACCAGCAGGGCCCGGGATGTTCGTGTTTTCAATCTTTTCAACCTCTTCCCGAACACCGGTATCGGTTATGGCGGTACTGGTGATTGCTGTTCTCACAACCGCCGTTGTAAGAACATCCTTTTTGCCGGCCTCCAACAGCGCGCAGCCATTTACTGAAACCATGAAAACAGCAATACACGACACCACATGTATAAACCGCGGTTTCATAATGTATATGCTCCACGAATTATTCTTCAAACAGGGAGAAAGAGAACAGCCGGTCGTCAAAAGTTTTTTCAAACAACCTCGTAAGGATTTCCTTATCCGTTTTTAAAACTACCGGGCCTTGTAATGCATCAGTTATTATGTCGTATCATACAACAATGTTCAGAGAACGCACAAAAGTAAAGCGAATCTGTTTTAAATGTGTGCCGGCATTCAAGTTTTTGGGCATTTGTCCGATTAAAAGACTCAATAGATAACCGGATAACAACAACACATAAGCGGCTATGATACGAAATAATTATTTAACCATTTATCGCATACGCTATAAAGCGTTCGTATCCTCCCTGCAGGTTGCGTGGAAAGGTAAAAAAGGAATTATAGCAGCTTTTTGTTCAATAACCACAATTTTTGGAATATTTTTTTTTACGGGATTCCATGCCCCCGCAGTCTCGACATTGCCTGCTTCAAGCACCGCTCCCGAACAGGGGTGTGCACAGGCGGGCCCTCTCATTTTTTCTCAAACCACTATAGCTTCGCTTTTCCCTGACGATTATTTTTATCAGCCGTGTCCTCCCCCCGCTTTTCCCGGCATGATAGACAACAGACCCGTAACGGTCTTTACAACACTTGTTCCTGAACTGCAGTCCTATGTGGTAAAACGTTTTAAGCGATACCGCCCGCTGCTTGCCTCCGGTGTTATTGTTGATGCGACAACCGGTGCCGTGTATGTTATGGCCAATTACACAGATGCTGCCGACACGCAACAGGTTTTTCCCGATGATGTTGATAATTACTGTCTGTATGGAGGGTTCCCTGCCGCCTCGCTTATCAAGATCGTAACAGCAGCAGCGGTTATGGAAAAGAAAGGATTCAACATTACGCACTCGCTGCCTGTCTCCGGTGGGTTTTACACATTGTATAAACACCAGCTGGGGCTGAAGAAACAGCGGTTCCGTGCACAGCCGGTTACCCTGAAAAAGGCTTTTTCGAAAAGTATAAATCCCTTCTTCGGCAAGCTTGGCATACAGTATCTTAACGATGAAGAGTTTACAGAAATTGCCCGGTCATTTCTGTTTAACGTGCCCATGGCATTTGATCTGCCCCTTCAGAGAAGCTCCGTCTTCAACCCTGAAACCGACTTCGAGCGGGCGGAACGTGCAAGTGGTTTTAACACACGAACGACTATTTCCCCCCTTCATGCGGCTCTTATTGCGTCGCTGCCCATTGGTGATGGAAAGATCATGCGCCCGTATCTCATTGATCGGATTGTTGCAGACAGTGGAAAAGATCTGTACTGGTGTGAGAAGACGCTGCTGTCCCAACCCCTGAGCAAGAAAAATGTGCTTCAGCTCTCCAGGCTCATGCAGGCTACCGTATCACAGGGAACTGCACGAAAATCATTCAGGCGTCTGCGCAGGACAAAGGGCTACCAGGACTGGACACTGGGTGGAAAAACCGGGGCAATCAATCTTCCAAACCTGCAACGCCGGTGCGAGTGGTATGCCGGCTTTGCTGAAAAGGGCGACGTAAAGCTGGGCATTGCCCTTGTTATCGTGCATAAAGAACAGAGAACGGTAAAACCCTCCTTTGTGGCGGCAGAGCTCATCAAGGGCTGTTTTAAGCAAAAAGTCGCTCAAACCGAATCAGCCGGCGGACGGGCCTCGGTACATCCGGGGGCCTGATTCTCCCCGGAGAGCTCTCCAACGGCCTATCATCGGACACATGCATCACTGTTTGTCAGGCTCAGGGAGGGCTGCGCGGTGGTGCTGCCGGCCGAGCAGGGCGCATGTTTCACAAAAAACAGTGTCCGGGGAGGGCCATGTCCATTGCCCCTTCTGATCCTCATTTCTGAGAATTCTGACCCTGGGACCCCGGGGCCCCCATATTGCCGGTTCTGTAGGCCCAAAAACGCCGAGCGCCGGGAGCCCGAGAGCAGCCGCAAGGTGTGTTATGCCGGAGTCATTGCCGACATACACACATGATGCTTGTATGATACCCGCAAGCAAAGGAAGTGAACTGCTTGAAATGAGGGTGTAGGGAACAGATGACAGGTCTTCAATAATTGAACCGACAATTTCTCTGTCTGCGGGCCCTTCAATAATAAGGATACCTCCCTTAAAGCGCTCATACAGTCTGGTGACCAGTGAGATGACATGTTCCGGTGGCCACAGTTTCTTTTTACCCCCGCTTCCGGGATGAATTGCCGCCAGGGGAGTCCTGCCCGGGGCAATTTCCCTGGACCTTAAAAAATCCCGTGCGCTTTTGTGATCGGCCGGCAGTAAAAAAATTTTAGGTATCCTGTTGTTAGCTGCAAGGCCGATTGCCTCAAGATTTTTGAGCTGAAAATCGGTTACATGTTCTTCAGACTCGGGAAAAACGGCTATGTGATAAACCGCAGCGCCGGAGATGTGCCGTATGTTACCGACAAAACAGGACTGCGAGGGACCGCCGAAGATGAAAATCTGTTCAAACTGCTGCAGGTATGAACATATTTCACTGCCTGCAGCAGGCTGTTCCCGGTACAGTGCGGCTACGGACGCACGGTCAATGGATGATATTGCATCAGCATAAAACCGTTTATGAATGAGACTTAGTATTGCAGGATATCCCATGACCTCAACGTGATGTCCGGGAAACGCGCATCGGAGTGCATAAAGGGAAGGCAGGGATAGTATAAGATCGCCGACTGCACCCTGGTGAACAATGAGGATTTTCTGTTGCGTGGCAAGGGCATTCACATTATCCGAAACCGCGGTTCATTCTTTTCAGGGCTTCTCTTTCCTTTTCAACGACATACTGGATAATTTCGTGATGAACAGACCGCTCAACCCCCCCGAATTCGATCCCGCAGGAATAGAAAAACGGTTTGCCCTCTATGAGAACAGGATTTTCATTCTGGGCGATTGAATGGACAATGGCATGACAGTTTATGGTTTTATGGCCTGGAAGAGCGATGGAGAGGGAATCAAGCCGCCTGCCGACATACAGAACGCTCTTTCCATAATTGGTGTAGAACCCTGCTCCTCCGGCACTGATGTCCCCGATCTTTTCGGTAACCTGTTTGCCGTCAAGAAGAAAGTCTATGAACAGGGGCTGGTTTACCGGCGGTACAATACGGAAGTATTTTCTTTTCTGGTCCCGCTTGAGAAATTCCGGATAGTCGATGCGCAGGGCAGGATAATTGTTTAAAAGTATTTTCCGGACAAATGTTGTGTCAAAGGTGTACGGAATATAGGACCCCTCCTCGTCACTTTCCCGGACCGTGAAATCAATGCGCAGGAATTCAGAGTCGGCAATAAGATCGTTTCCCTCTTCGGGAAACAGGGAATCGATCACCAGTGAGCGGGACCGAATTTCCAGCAGCGATGAATTGAAGGACCTTTTCCGGGCATTCAGGTGGACCCTGAAGCGGGATTTCTGGCGCATAACCGTCTGTAAGATTTCCTTGATGTCGGCAGGATTGTCGATTTTTTCATTGCGGGCCACACTGTATGATTTTTTGAAGAACAGCTGCAGCTTATAAAGAAGAAATGCCAGGACAAAGACCACCACCAGGATAATAAGAAGCTGTTCAAAAAGACCGGTGGGCCAGTGCGCCTTGTCAGCAAAATGTTCAAAAAAAATTGGTTTATTATCCATAGCGCGTCTATGATCATCTTTAACGTCATAGGAATCTTTTTTAATTATATTCCGACAAATAAAAAAGTCAATTGTTAAAGCTTTTCTCAATAGATGCAGTTTGCCGGAGAGAACGGCGGACATCCATACGCGCGGTTAGGGGGCGGGGGCGTACTTATTCAGGGAATATTTTTTTACTGTTGCAGCCGGCATATGCTTTAGAGGTTGCATAGAAATAAACAGTTCTGTCCCTGTCAGGCGCCCATGCTTTTACCGGTTCAACCTCCATATAATTTACCAGCAAAAGCGCATTATGTTCCCAGTCTTTTTCTGTTTCCCGTCGCCAGCCCGGAAAGATATTGGTTCCCACCAGCCATTTTACCCGATGCTTTTTACAGATGAACCAGTGATTCTGTCCCACATTCACGTACCCGTCATTTTTTCCGCATTTAGGACAATCTCCAAAATGATTGGGCGCCGGCAGTTTGATTACTTTTGCCATGAGTATAGCCTTTCTTAGAGTAGCTCATTATACAATATATAGTATCATATTATTTATAAATATCAATATGTAGTGGTGGTAAATAGTGAGATTTTTTTGCCAAAAAGCCGCTGATTGTGCAGAAACGAAGTCCATACGTAATGATCACGGAACGTTTATCAGGGCAGTAAAGGGAACCAAACGGGGTATTTACATCATGAACAGGGGGTCGACATCCACAATACAGCGAACGCCGGTCCCTTGTATGGTCTTGTTACAGTAATTAAGCGTTTTTGCAGCACACAGGCGGAGGTCTTTAATCCTGCCCGCCCGAAGTACCATATGAAACCGGTATCTTCCTTTAATTTTTTCCCATGGCGACCTGGCCGGACCGAGAACCTCAACCTCCTCAGACAGGTCTGAACAGTGAATATAGTCTTTTACCCATGTTCCCGCCTTCTGTGCACATGCCGCGACATGTTTTTTGTTCATACCTTCGAAACGAATAAGTATCATTTTTTTATACGGCGGATAGCCGAGATTTTTACGATGGGTCATTTCCGTTTTATAAAATTTCCGGTAATCATGATGCCGGGAACACAGGATGCTGTAATGTTCGGGATTATATGTTTGAATGATTACCTCGCCCGGGCAGTCTCCACGGCCGGCCCTTCCTGCAACCTGGGTCAGAAGCTGAAAGGTGCGTTCACCTGCACGGTAATCCGGAAAGTTTAAAGACTGGTCGGCACAGATAACGCCAACCAGCGTTACATTGGGGAGATGGTACCCCTTAACGATCATCTGTGTCCCGATAAGGATATCGATATTCCTCTGATACATATCTTTCAGTATTGTGCGGGAGGCTCCCTTTGATGTTGTTGTATCTTTGTCCATGCGCGCCACCCTTGCAGCGGGAAACAGGGTTTGAATTTCCTTTTCCAGGCGTTCTGTTCCCCAGCCAAGGGACATCAGGAAAAGACTGCCGCAGTGTGAGCATTGCTCCGGTACCGGGAGAGAAAAGTCGCAGTAATGGCAGCACAGCCGCTTGAAACCCCGGTGATGAATGAGCGATACCTCACAGTTCGGGCAGGTAAATGCGCTGCCGCATTCCTGGCAGATAAATGAGGGTGAAAAGCCGCGCCGATTAAGAAAGAGAAGGCTTTGCTGTTTCCGGGAAATCCTCTGCTCAAGTGCCCGGTGAAGCTGCCTGGAGATGATACCGGTTATGGTTGTGCGAAGCTGCTTTTGCCTGGTCATGTCAACCACGCTGACGTGGGGAAGGGGTTTGTCATCAACCCGTTTCTCAAGGAGGCCGTGGAAATATTTTTTTTTCACTGCATTGTGAAAGGATTCAAATGACGGCGTTGCAGAGCCGAGGACAACAATGCAGCCTGCATTTTTAGCTTTTATCAAGGACAGGTCCCGTGCGTTATAGCGCAACGTGTCATCCTGTTTGTATGAGGGGTCATGCTCCTCATCAACAATTATTGCCCCGAGGTTCAGGAATGAAGCAAAAACAGCAGAGCGCGCACCGATAACAACCTTTACCCGACCACGTTTGATCATCCGCCAGGCATCATAGCGCTCCGCTGCGGTCAGGCTGCTGTGCAGCATTGCAACGGGCCGGCTGAGCCGGGAGCTGATGCGGTCAAGAAGTTGGGCGGTAAGAGCAATTTCAGGCACCATGTAGAGGCACTGTTTTCCCTCTTGCAGGGCGAACTGCATGGTATGTAAATAAATTTCGGTTTTACCGCTCCCGGTGACCCCATACAGCAGAAAGGGGTAGAAGGTATTTTTTTTCATGGCCATGGCAAGCCGGTCGGTTATTTTTTTCTGTTCCGGGGAAAGCACATGTGCCGGTTCGGCAAAGATACGCTCCTGGGGTGCGGGCCGTCTGAATATCTCACGTTCCTCGGTGTGCAGGAGCCCCTTTTTATCAAGGGCCTGCAGTGATGATGAGCAGTTGCCGAAACGTTCTTTGATGGCGATCAGGGACACCGGAGCGTATTGGACAATATAGAGAAAAATTTCTTCCTGTTTTTTCCCGAGCGTGCAGTCTGCCGAGGTATCACCGGGTGAAAACCATTTTTCTTTGCGAATGCTGATCCCCTGTGTTTTTCTTTTCAGACAATACGCTATAAGCTTTTTTGTTTCCAGTGTGCGCATGACATGGACAAAGCCCTCTTTCCCCACCTTCTTTTCAAGCTGTTTCAGGGACAGCTGCTTGCAGTCTGCAAGTTCCCGGAGGACCACGTATTCACGGGTGCCGGGTTGCTGAAGAGCCAGGGCCTCCCTGCCCTTGGGCGTTACTGCGGCAGCACGGGCATATTCAAGGGTCAGCCCCCGGGGAAGAGCGGCCTTGATAGTCTGTCCCAGCGGGTAATAGTAATAGGAAGAAACCCAACGGTAAAAGGCAAGATCATTTTCATCAAAAAGGGGCTCTTCATCCAGAATATCAATAATTTCCCGGAGCTCCTGATCAGGTGCGGCATGAGGGAATCCAACGATGTAGCCGGTAAGGTGTCGTTTCCCGAACGGAACAAGTACCCTGGTACCTACGTGCAGACTGTTCCTATAGTGCTTTGGGAATGTATAGGTAAAGGTGGTGAAAAGCGGAAGGGCAACAGCAATATCTACAAAAGATTTTTCACGTAATAGCGTTGACATTGGCGGTCAGGGGAAAAGGGTGTTTTATCTTGTTATGCAAGATACAGCAGTGATGGTATCTCATCGGGCGGATTGAATTTTGCCCGAAAATTTTTTTCATCAAGCGCATAGAGCGGGCTTACCTCAACCACAAGATCCTCAGGGATGTGTGTGTCGGGCACCGAATTTTTGATCCAGCGGGTGTGCAGCCGAACCATGTCCCGTTGTGCCGTTTCTGGACAGTCTGCACCAGAGCTGTTCTTGACGGGTGAGAATTCCTCGTCCCGGGGAACCTCAAGGGTAACCGAACGCCGTGCACGGGAAAGAGCATCGAAAATAAACATTTCACCTTTTATCCCTTTGATTTTTTTCGGCACATGGCGGTTGTCCCGAAGCTCCAGACACTCGATGTCCTTTACGGCAAAATGATAGGGCAGCTGTTCACCCTTGTTGCTGCTGATTGTCTCAGCAAACGATCTGTTGATCATATGAATCGCCGTGTTAGCGCTTCCGAAACGCAGGGTGCCGTCCGCTTTTCTTTCCTGTGCCTGCTGCCGGGACAGTTCACTGTATTCAATACAGCCCAGCTTGCCGTTTATCCTGCCGATAATTCCCACCTTTTCATCGGGCTCCACTTTGCGGACGACCTTTGTCGACATTTCAGCCCGGTCTTCAACATGTGCCCCGACAAACAGCGGGTCTGCAATTCTTGCCAGTGGATTGTCGACCTGAAAATAAAATATTTCGTCAATGCCACGCTGTGCCATATGCTCAAGTGACGCCGAGTCGTGCAAGGCATACAAAGAACCCCCGTGACCGTCAGGATTTTTAAAAACCGTTTTTTCCGGAGAAACAATAAGCTTTCCATTCAGGTCGAGAGAAGGAACCTGCTTCTGGATAAAAAAATGAACGGTTTCACTGTTAAGGCCGAAAAATTCATGCTTTTTAAAAAAAATGCGTGTTGCCTGATCGTTTTCCCGAGAGGTCATAATAAACCAGTGCAGGGGCGTGCCATAGCGATACTGAACGGCACGGATGGACTCGGCAAAAAGTTGAAAGAGGCTTTTCTTTTTAATCGGGGAGATAGGGTAACACCCTTTGGGGCCGGGAAAGCCAAGGCGTGTTCCCTGCCCCCCTGCTACAAGAAAAACAGCAACCTTTCCCTCTCGGAGCATATCTTCGCCCAGGGCGGCAAGCATTTTTTTTCTTTTCGTTGATTCTGCGCAGGTGTCCAATGAGAGGAGATCGGCTTCCTGAAGAACCTTTTTTTGCGTTTTATCATTTCTTCCGGAATAGATCCGGTACAGGTGTGCTATTGTTTCAAAATCAAGGCTCAACAGATCAGCTTCCAGTGCCCGGGCTTCGTCGTTTGTTAAAAGCTCAAAATGCTCTAACATGTGTTCCTGGTTGAAGCGTTTCAGCATTGCTGCAATAGCGTCATTCATGGCAGTGTGCTCCTGATAGTACGGTTGCTCCAGAGATTCCTGTGGTCCGGCTTGTTTCCTGTTTCCTGCAGGCGGGGTAGGCTGCTTTAGGGAAGCAGTTCCTCTACTTTATTGAAAAGTGATTCAAGGTTTGCGGATTTAACCACGTAGGCATCAGAGGCCCAGGTCTCAAGATTGTGTTTATATTCTCCATAAGCAGTACAGAGAATAACCGGCACCTTTGTAGACTGCTCTCGAATTCTTGACAGGACTTCTATGCCGTCCATGCCGGGCATTTTGATGTCAATGACAAGAAGATCAGGGTTTAGCTCATCAAATTTCTGAAGCGCTTCCTCTCCGCTTCCTGCCAGCGACACAGCATACCCCTTTTCAGAAAACTCTTCCAGATAAAGAAGCCGTATGCTCTCCTCATCATCAACAAATAATATCTTTTTCATGATCCCTCCTTTTTCCCTGTGGCCTGAAAAATGCCGCGCCTGTCCCCGTCCGCCGCAGCGTGAAGGGGAGCATCACTTCAGCGGAGCTTCCCGCAGGTGCTGAGCGGCCTGTTCGGGAGGGGTAGGATTAATATAGAACCCGGTTCCCCATTCAAATCCTGCCACCTTCGTAAGGCGCGGAATAATTTCAATATGCCAGTGGTAAAACTCATGAACATCTTTATTAAACGGCGAGCTGTGCAGCATATAGTTATACGGAGGAAAATCAAGGGCACTGTTTATCTTTTTCAGAATGTTACTGAGTATATCGGCCATTGCGTCAAACAGGTCATTATCCGTATCCTCAAAGCACGCGATATGTTTCTTCGGAACTATGCAGGTTTCAAACGGAAAGCGTGATGCAAAGGGAGCAAATGCCACAAATCCGTCATTTTCCAGTATGATCCTTTTGCCGTCCGAGAGCTCCTGGTCTATGACATCACAAAAAACGCAGCGCTCCTTGTAATTATAATACGCCTGGGAACAGTCAAGCTCTTCCATTGCCCGTTTGGGGACGACCGGAAGGCCGATAATCTGTGAATGGGGGTGCTCAAGGGACGCACCGGCCACTTCACCGTTGTTTTTGAAAATCGCAAGATAGCGTAGCCGGCTATCCTGTTTTAAATCGAGGGTTCTTTGCTTGTAGGCAAAGAGGATCATTTTATAGTCATCAATGGTCATTGTCGAGGCCGTTGCGTTATGGTCAGGCGTCTCAATAACCACTTCATGTGCACCAACGCCGCTCATTTTGTCATAGATACCTTCTCCCCGTTTATTGAGATCGCCTTCCACAACCAGTGCGGGGAATTTGTTGGGCACGACCCGCAGCCTCCAGCCGGCTGAGTCGGGTTGTGTGTTGCCGTCACGAACAGCAAAAATTTCCGGAGGGGTTTTGTCCTCATTGTTCGGGCACAGGGGGCAGAACCCGCCCCGTGCAGTGCTTTTTTGCACCACAAGGTCTGACGGGCGCTTTGATCGCTCTGTTGAAATAATGACCCACCTGCCAATAATGGGATCTTTTCTTAACTCAGGCACGGCTGCTACCTCCTCAATTACGTAATGTTACCGTATGGCTTTACATAGTTTAACTATATCAGGGTACGGACCCAGCGTCACCTTTTTTTTCTGATCCCGGAGTGGTAAAAAGTGAAAGCGTTATGGTTTTTTCTGCTGCTTGTTCTTTTCCAAGGCGGATACCCCAGTGTGCCAGCACCGTCGAACCCTGATACGTCTTTTCAATACCGTCTTCCGAGCGGGAAATTGTCTCGATGGGAAATCTCCATATATCAGCGGCAGGGCTGAAGGAAAGCTTTACGCAAAAGCTGTTCCACTCGTCCACCATTTCAAAGAAGGCAATGTCACGGTCGGCTGCTGTGGTATTCATGAGATATTTCATGCCCCCATTGCCTGGAAAACGATAATAGCGCGATGGATCCGAACCGGCAAGCAGTGTAACGTTAAATTCAATCCCGAACCATACATCAAGGGTATTGTTGCTTCTGTTTGCTATGGTGTATGAAGAGACAATTTCCTTGTCGGTATCATTGACGGTAAAGCATTTTGTAATACACAGGGGCATCTGCTGATCATTGTGAAGGATATGCCCCTCACGTTCAAGGCAAAAACAGATTGCTGACCGGTCATCCTTTTTTTTGATTTTTTTCAGAAGATACGGCATGCCGACAAAGCTCCCCGACTCAGGGTACCGGGACTGGAAAAAGCCGTCAAGGGTCGTGTCTTTGCCCAGGAAATGGTCTATGAAGGAGCATCGCTCATACCAGTCGTATATGATACGGTCTTGTAACCCGGTGTCTTTGACCTTTGAAATATGATGTATGGATACCGGATTGGCCCGGTTGTCTGCAGCCTGTGGCTGCTGTATTTTCAGCTTCCGATGATATCCCTCCATCCTTCGTGAAAGGGTATTTGCAATATTAAAAGAACGGGGCTTGAAGTCGAGCTCAAATAATGTTCCTCCATTGGCCGGGGAAAAAAATGCATTCAGGTTTTTGCCTGAGATGATAATATCTTGTGACAGGTCTTTCTTAAAGTCAAAGAGCTTGTAGTGGATCCATTCTTCTTCCGTATGGCACATACTATCAATGATTTTTTCAGCATTGATCAGATGGCGATAGACAGCGTGGCGAAGATAATTGAGATAGATGCCGCCATACAGACCGTGCCAGTAGGCACAGTTGCACTGACCCCGGTACAACTCTTTTTGTGCAGCGTGCAGCGGCTTGTTTGTATCCTCGCCGGGCATGCTGCTGCGTATCTTCTCAACAGCGTCACTTACCATATACATTTTTTTGTGCATGCGGTTGCTTTCAGGGTATTTGACCAGGAAATTGTTCCAAAACCCTCCCCTGATAAAAGACCTGTATTTTTTCAATATATTCATTTTTTCAAAATTTTCTTCCATGTCCTCATACTGTATTGCCGCATCTGTCGGGAGGGACCATTTCATCATCTCTTCATAGGAAAGGGCAGGCAGAAATATCGTGCCTTCAGGCCGGTGTGACGTGAGGTATTCGGAAAAGGTGAGCATCTCTATCATGTCGCGGTTCTTTTCAAGGGCGGAAAAGAATTGTTCAAGCCAACCCTTATCAAAAACCCAGGAACTGGTGCCCGGCCACATACCGAACTTTTCACCATCATCACCATAGGTTACGGCAATGTCCTTATCATCGCTTGCAAAATAGCGGAGATATTCAATGGTTTTCTCGGGCGCTTCAAACGGAATGGTGTAGCGCAGCTTCATATCTATGGGGAACAGCGCGAGTGTTTTGCCGTCACGTTCGGTAACATAATATCCGTGAACGCGCTCGGGGGAAAGCCCGCTGTATAAAAAATGGGTACTGTCAAGAAGCGTGTAATGCAGGCCCTGATCATGCATGATCCGGGGCAACATGGGGTCCCACACACGCTCGGTCAGCCAGCAGCCCTTGGGTGTGGTATTGAACTTTTTCTGAATAAAGTCACGCATCATGCTGAGTTGACCAGCCATGTCACGCTCTTTAAGAATGGGTAGAATCGGATCATAAAAACCCCCGCCGAGCAGTTCTATCTGCTTTTTATCAACAAGCGCAAAAATCCGTTCAAAAAAAGACGGCTCTTCAGACTCTATCCATTCAAGCAGTGAACCTGAATAGTGCAGCGAAGTTTTGATTGCGGGATGTTTCTCAAGTGTTGTGATGAATGGTTTATATGCGGTTGTGAAGGCCCGATTAAAGACGTCGTCAAAGTTACCTACCGGCTGATGGTTGTGGATACCGAACAAAAGATAGACTTTTTTCATGTGCGGGAGCCTTTAAAACAAGAGAAAGAGGGTTGGGCTGTATGGCGGGTGGTGGTGAAAGACATTCAGCGGGCTTATGTCTGCCGTGATTTTTCCTTTTTCTCCTGCTCCTCTTTGCACTCAATACACAGTGTTGTAACCGGTCGTGCTTTCAGCCTTTGTTCTGATATATCACACCCACATTCTTCGCAAATCCCGAAGGTGCCGATATTAATCCGCTCAAGGGCTTTATCTATTTTTGTTATCAGTTTTCTTTCCCTGTCACGGATGCGAAGGAGGCGGTTTCTATCGCATTCGAGGGTTGCCCTGTCATTGGGATCCGGAAACGTCTCATCCTCGTCGGTCATTCCCACAACGGTTTCAGTTGCCTCGTTTATCAGCGATTCTTTTCGCTGGGTAAGCAGGTCTTTGAAAAATGTCAGCTTCTCTTTATCCACAGAACGACAGCCTCCATAATCACTCAATTAGTTGTAAATTTAGCATATAATCCATAAAGAGTAAAAATTTTTTTATGGACTTTCCTGTCTGATAAACGTACCGCTTTTCCCACCGCTTTTATGTAAAAGTTTTGTGTCGGAAACAGTTATTGCACGGTCGATTGCCTTGCACATATCATAAATTGTGAGACTTGCAACCGAGACTGCAATCAGTGCTTCCATTTCAACGCCGGTTTTACCGACAATCTTTACGGTCGCCTTCACCTCAATCCGGTTATGTTCCTCTTGGGGTACGAATTCCATAGTGACTGATGTTATATTTAAGGGATGACACATGGGGATAAGGCTGCTTGTCTTTTTTGCCGCCATAATGCCGGCAACCTGTGCAACACTCAGAACATCGCCCTTTTCGATCCGGCGGTCCAAAATTCTGCGTAGCGTCTCCTGCTTCATGGAAACCGTGGCCGTAGCCGTAGCCTGACGCACCGTTTCCTTCTTGGCACTCACGTCCACCATTCTTGATCGGCCAAACTCATCAAAGTGTGTTAAATCGTTCATACTGCTCCTGTATCCTAATAATTATTTTAATCGTGTATACTTTTTACCTATAGTAAAAAACCGAAAGCGTCAAGCTATATTTTCAAAATAGGTTGACAATCAAAGCTATTGTCAATATAGTAAAAGATTGCAATTTTATTGTAGGCTTTAGAATTCGCCGTTGAGATGCAGCAACCAGGCAGCAGGCAATTACAGCACCCGCGTGCCTGAGAAAGACACCCTGTTAACGTCAGCGCGGCGGCGGTACTATTGTAGTCTGCTGAACGGTTTTTTAACCCGCATATAGCCTGCCGGACAGATACACAACGATAAAGAAAGAAGGTTGAAATGACACGAGCACTGGAAGGCATAAGGATAGTTGATTTCTCACGGGCACTTGCAGGACCCTACTGTACAATGCTGCTTGCGGATATGGGGGCAGAGGTTATAAAAGTCGAGGTTCCCGGCAGGGGCGACGATTCGCGCGGGTGGGGCCCGCCGTTTATCGAGGGTGAAGCGGCATATTTTCTCAGTATAAACCGTAATAAGAAGAGTATAACGCTGAACCTCAAGGACGACAGGGCCAAGGAGATCGCTCGTAAAATTATTCAGAAAGCGGATGTCCTTCTTGAAAGCAACCGTCCCGGCGCAATGAAGCGTTTGGGGCTTGACTATGAAAACATAAAAAAAATCAATCCTTCAATAATCTATGCTGCAATTTCAGGTTTTGGTCAGACAGGCCCTTACAGCAACCGCCCCGGTTTTGATCAGGTTATTCAAGGATACGGCGGCATAATGGGGCTTACCGGTGAGACGGATGGGCCCCCCATGAAGGTAGGTATAGCAGTTACCGATATCGCAACGGGGATGTTTGCTGCAATCGGTATCATCACAGCCCTGTACCATAGAGAAAGAACCGGTACCGGGCAGTTTATAGACGCATCCATGCTTGACGGTCAGGTGTCCTGGCTCACGTATCAGGGAGGCAGGTACCTTGCTTCAGGCAACGTTCCCCAGCGGATCGGATCCGCACATCCGCTCATCGTGCCGTATCAGGATTTCAAGGCAAGCGACGGTTTCATTAACATTGCCGCGGGAAATGACAACCTCTGGAAGAAATTCTGTGAGGTCGTCGGGCTTGGTGAGATTGCCGATGATCCGAAGTTTGCAACCAATGCAAAACGCGTTGAAAACCGGAAGGAAGTTGTCGACATTATCAGCACGGTGATTGAGACAAAGACCATGCAGCAGTGGCTTGATTTGCTCAATGATGCCGGAGTCCCCTGCGGACCCATTTACACGGTTGATCAGATTTTTTCAGATCCACAGGTTCTCGCCCGTGATATGCTTGTTGATGTCGACCATCCCGTATGCGGGAAAATCAAAGTGACCGGCTCGCCCGTTAAATTTTCAGAAACGCCTGCCGGAGTCGACTTCGCCCCGCCCGTGCTCGGCCAACACAACGGGGATGTGCTCCAGGAACTGGGCTACAACACGGATGAAATAGAAAAACTAAAGAATGAAAAGGTGATTTGAGAACAGTGAAAATACGAAGCATACCCGATAAAAAATGCGGCAAGGGCTGGATATTAAATGTTAAGTATTCACCGGACGGAAAGCAACTGGCAGTTGCAACATCTACCGGCATATATGTATATGATGCTGAAACCTGTGAAGAGGTCATGTTTATTACCGGCCACAAGGATTATGTTTCATCCATAAGCTTCAGCCTTGATGGGAAATATCTTGCTTCTGGCTCTGATGATACCAGCATAAAAATATGGAATCGTGAGACAGGCAAAGAAGTAATGACCCTGAAGGGACATTCAGACTGTGTGACCTCAGTCAGGCACAGTGCCAACGGTCGCTTTATCGCTTCAGGCTCTGATGATAATACGATAAAAATCTGGAACACCCGGGGGGGGCGGGAGGTGATGACCCTGCGGGGGCACGCCAACTGTGTGACATCAGTTCGTTTCAGCCCTGACGGCCGCTTCCTTGCTTCAGGCTCCTATGACGATACCATCAAACTCTGGGATGCGGCCACCGGCAAGGAGGTCAGAACATTACAGGGCCATACCGATGTCATTGAGGCCGTACATTTCAGTCCCGACAGCACGTTGCTTGCTTCTGCTTCTGATGATATGACCGTGAAAATATGGGACGTTGCAACCGGTGACGTTGTTCATACGCTGGAAGGGCATCGGGATTTTGTTATCGGTGTCTGCTTTACCTTTGACGGAAAATATGTTGTATCAAGCTCCGATGACGGAACCGTTAAGCTGTGGAACGCTGCAACAGGCAGGGAACTGAGGACCTATACGGGGCATACGAGCTTTGTATGGTCCCTGAGTATCTGCCCCGACGGCACCTGTATGGCAACGGGTTCCCGGGACAATACAGTACGGTTCTGGGATATCAACAAACGAAAGCCCACTAAGACAATTGAGGGTTTTACCCGGCCCATATGGTCGGTTGCCGTGCAGCCGAACGGCAAATTTTTTGTGTCCGGCTCAAAAAACACCAATATCAATGTGTGGGACCTGGAGAACGGTTTGCTTGTCAAACGGCTCTTTGGGCATACAGACGATGTGAATTCCGTCTGTTTCAGCCCCGACGGAAAGCTGCTGGCCTCAGGCTCGGATGATAACGCCATTAAGATCTGGGATACCGCAGACTGGAAAGAGACGGCAACCTTGATGGGCCACGATGACTACGTTGACATGGTCCGTTTCAGCCCTGACGGAAAACAGCTCGCCTCGGGCTCCGACGACAACACGGTTCGAATATGGGATGCAGCAAACGGCACGTTACTAAAAACACTTAAGGGACATACAGGCTATGTCTGGGCAGTGGCGTTCTGCCCCGACGGAAAACAGCTCGCTTCGGGCTCATGGGATAATACCATACGGATTTGGGACATTGAATCGGAGAAGGTGGTGAAAACGCTTCGCGGCCACAGCGGCTATGTATGGTCTCTCGTGTATACACCGGACGGGAAAAAAGTTGTTTCAGCTTCAGATGATAATACCATTCGGCTCTGGGATTGCGAGACCGGCGCCGTCATCCAGACCCTTCACGATAATAAAACACCGGTTTGGTGTCTGGCGCTGAGCGAGACAGGCAGATATCTGGCTGCAGGATGCGGCTCCAATTCCATATGCGTTTATAATATGAAAGACGGCTCCCTGGTAAAGCAGATGGTTGCCCATTCAAACATTATCGAATCGGTTTGTTTCAGCCGGGACAACAAGTACCTTGTTGCAGGATCAGACGACGGGACCTGCTCGGTCTGGGCGTTGAAGTAAACAACCATTGTTTGCCGGAAACCCCGTGCTTCGCACGGGGAGGCAAAAGGAAACTTTCCACCTTGTGGACCTTTGGCTTTCGGCCTCTGGCCGCAATCCAAAGCCGTGCTCTTTGAGCCCGGTTGTTTACTTATGAATCAAGCATCTGCCATAATTTTTCAACAAGAAACCCTGCATCCCAATACGGATCTTGTCGACACACTGCGCAGCATTCCTTCCATCGGTAACGTAATAGTTGTTGCACCAAACACCGATTCCTTCCACGACGAAAAACAGGTGATATCAGTCAGGGCAGACTCTGCCCGGGGCGGAGAAAGTGTCGCTGCTGCACTTGACAGGGCGGGTGACTGCAGCTTTGTAGTGATGATACCGGAACCTTCCGGGGTTATGGTTTCACAGGCCGATGTTGCAACCTTTCTTGACATTGCACGCGACACCGGTGCAGGACTTTTGTATGCCGACTACTATGTCAATAAGCGTACGCCGGAGCATGCCAGGCCCGTGGCTGATTACCAGCCGGGCAGCATACGGGATGATTTTCATTTCGGGCCTGTCCAGTTTTTTTCCAGAGAACATATACACAACGCCCTGCACTCCTGTGGCCCCCTTTTAAAAACCCGCTGGGGGGGGCTGTATGAGCTGCGGCTCGCCGTTTCGCGTGTAGCAGATGTGGCACGTATACCGGCACCCCTTTCTCTGGTAAAGACCGATCACGCGGGGCCTCCCTCGCATTTTTCCTATGTTGATTCTGCCAACCGCGATTATCAGCGCGAGATGGAGCACATTGCCACAGAGCACTTAAAGCGTCTCGGCGCATACTGCACCCATGCATATCAGCCGGTGCCCGACGACACCCGGCAGTACGGCTGCGACGCCAGTATTATCATACCGGTTAAAAATCGTGAGCGGACCATAGGGGATGCTCTTGGAAGCGCGCTGAAGCAAAAAACGGACTTTTCTTTTAACATTATAGTTGTGCAAAACCACTCCGCCGACGGGACCGGCGCCGTGATCGACACCATCGCCCAACAGGACGGGCGTGTCATACACATTGTTCCGGAACGCAGGGACTTGGGGATCGGCGGGTGCTGGAACGAAGCTGTGTTCTCGGATCACTGCGGCAGATATGTGTGCCAGCTTGATTCAGATGACCTGTACCAGGGAGACAACGCCCTGTCAACCATGATCGAACCCCTGCGTACCGGGCGCTACGGCATGGCGGTGGGCAGCTACCGTGTGGTAAACAATGAGCTTGAGGAGATACCCCCCGGGATCGTCGACCACCGCGAATGGACGGACAAAAACGGCAGAAACAATCTGCTCAGGGTCAACGGTATCGGTGCGCCACGAGCATTTCCTGCCGCTCTGCTCAGGAATCGTCCCTTTCCCAACGTTAGTTACGGCGAAGATTATGCAGTGGCCCTGCGCATTGCCAGAGACTTCAGGGTTGCACGTATTTTCACTCCCCTGTATCTTTGCCGGCGCTGGGAGGATAACACCGATGCGCGGCTTTCCCCCGTTGAGGGAAACAGGCTCGCCTACTATAAGGACGGATTGAGGACTGCGGAGATACGGGAGCGTCAGGAACACAACAGAACATTGAAAGCAGAGCATTTCGATGGCGTTTGAAGAAAAAATCGCAGGTCCTGAACTGCTGAAGCCGTTTATGGATGAGGCCTCTTCCTGTGGGCTCGCGGCGCATGTGGCCGCATTCATACACCAGCAGCGCTGCACATGGACCGAACTGCATGATGCCTGTGAAAATCTAAAAAAGAGCTATATAAAAGAAATGCATCTTTCACAGCTCGATGTTGTTCTTCAGCATAACCCGAACCGCATAAAGAGCTCAACATCACCGGTGGACAAAATCTCCATTGCGCAACGCCCCTGTTTTCTCTGTCCCGGGAACCTCTATCCCCTGCAAAAGGGGCTTTTATACCAGGACGCATGGTTCATCCTGAACAATCCCTTTCCCATATTTTTCGACCATCTTGTCGTTTCCCGCATTCGCCACACACCACAGCAGATAGAGGCAGCCCTTCCCGTAATGATACGGTTTGTCCGTGATCTCGGGTTTACCTTTTGCGCGTTCTACAACGGCCCTGCGTGCGGGGCTTCCGCGCCTGACCACCTGCATTTTCAGGCGTGTCCTGAGGGCACAATACCCATTACGCAACAGATTGCACGGCTGCATCAACAAAAAGAGCTCGGGGCCGTGTTTGACTGTATTGAGAAACGTAAAGGGGTGAGCAGCTTTGCCGGGACAGCGGACAACAGGACGTTTTTTATCAGCGTCGCCGACGATGGGGAAATGCTGCATATGCGGCTGCGCCGCGTGCTGGAAGCGCTGAAACAGAGAATCCCCGGAGATGATGAGCCCATGGTAAACCTTATTATCTCCGGTGTGGATGAACAGTACGTCGGTATCATCATTCCCCGGAAAGCACACCGGCCGTCGTGCTACTATAGTGACGGTACGGACAGGATGCTGGTGAGCCCCGGTGCCGTTGACGTGGGCGGCCTTTTGATTGTTCCGCGCAGACAGGATTATACCAGGCTGACGGCCCCCCGGGTGCTGGCAATTTTTTCCGAGGTGTGTCACACGAAGGATGTCTTTGACAACATCACCATAACACCGGAAGGATAGAACTGATGCATGTCGGTGCCGAGCCAGCAGTTTGCGTTGGGCTTATTGAGGGTTTACCCCGTATTGAATTTGAACTTGAGGGGGCATATCTGCTCGAGGGCCGCCGGCTCAGCGCAGGGCGCTACAGCGTTTCCGTGCGCAACGGCGGCCTGGTTTTTCGCAACAGCAGCGGAACGGTTGCGGCAGAAGGAAAACGACTTCATTTTGTCCCGGCAGCATCCGATGCAGGTTCATTCACATTGCTGCAGGTGGCCATCGGGAGACATTTTCACTGGGAACGTTTTCAGGACCAGCAGTTTCACGGTGAACTTATCTGCGAGACCTTCGACTCTGAAACAATTACCGTCATAAACAGCCTTCCCCTTGAGCGGTATCTTGAAGCGGTCATCTGTTCCGAAATGAACCCCCGGAGCCCCCTTCACTTTCTCAAGGCACATTGCGTTATCTCGCGAGGCTGGCTCCTGGCACAGATTCAGCGAAAACGTCTGCAGCTCACCTCCGGGGCTTTCGTTAACGGCTCATGGACCGATGCGGGAATTCATGAGCATTTTGATGTCTGCGCAGATGACCACTGCCAGCGCTATCACGGTTTTGGCCGGGTGAACGCCGCCGCCCTTGACGCGCTTACGGGGACAAGGGGAGAGGTGCTTACCTGTGGGGGAGAGATATGTGATACCCGTTTTTCCAAATGCTGCGGCGGCATAACCGAACGATTTTCAACAGCATGGGATGACCGGGACATTTCCTATCTGCAGCCGGTGCCCGACTGTGCCGAAGAAAGTGACCACCACCTCGATCCTGTGGCGGGAGAAGAAGATGCCGTCAGATTTATCCGTTCCCGGCCACGCGTCTACTGCAACGTAACGGACCGGGAGTTGTTATCATGCATTCTTCCCGATTTTGACCGTGAGACCCGGGACTTTTTTCGCTGGGAGGTGTCCTGTTCGCAGGAGGAGCTTGGGGGTATCCTTATGGAAAAGACCGGCCATGACTTCGGCGGGATACGACATATCGGACCTCGTGCACGCGGGCCATCGGGACGGATATGGAAGCTTCACATTGCAGGGGAAAAGATGGAGCGCACATTCGGCAAGGAGCTTGAAATCAGGAGAATCCTCTCCCCCACCCACCTGTACAGTTCGGCCTTTGTGGTGGAGCCGTATGGTACAAAGAGTGCTGTGCCCGCGGGCTTCCGTTTCATGGGGGCAGGGTGGGGGCACGGTGTGGGGCTTTGCCAGATTGGTGCTGCGGCCATGGCATCCCAGGGATATGACTACAAAACCATCCTGACACACTATTTCAAAGGCGCGGTATTGAAACGGCTCTATTAGTCTATTTGGTTCAAGGGTAACTATTGGTCAATTTGACTATATGAATACATGGTTTCGTGTAAACGTCACAAGGGAATCTTTTCAGCGCTGCACTGTTTCCGGCTCGTAGGTGCAATACGGTTCCTCATCAAGATAATCTTTGTTCCGTGCGTAAGCCCGTGCCCGGCACCCGCCGCAGACCCTTTTATATTCACATATGCCGCATTTGCCTTTCAGCCTGTCCGGATCTCTTAAGTCGGCAAACAACGGCGATGTTTCCCAGATTGTTTTAAAATGCTGTTTTCTGATATTGCCGGCTTCAACCGGGAAATATCCACAGGGAAAAACCGATCCCTTGTGTGAGACAAAACAGACCGAGGTTCCTGCCAGGCACCCTTTTGTCATGGCGGCCATACCATGTGTTCGGGGGGTGATTTCAATGCCTTCCTTCTTTGCACGCTGCCGCATTATCCTAAAGTAATGCGGTGCACAGGTTGCCTTTGTCTGTATCCTGTTTTCCTTTGAGAAGTCATAAAACCGGTTCAGTACGTTTTCGTACGTGCCCGGATCAAGCATCTGTTCTTGGGTGATGTTGAGGCCGCAGCCGACGGGCACGAGCATAAAAATATGAAATGCCACAACTCCCAGATCAAGGGCCAGCCGGTACAGACCTTCTACCTGATGTACGTTATGCCGGGCAATGGAAGAGTTGATTTGGGTTTCAACCCCCTGCTGCTGTAAATGCCGTATGCCCCGGATCGCTGCATTAAATGCCCCGTCCGTCTGCCTGAAAGAATCATGCGTTTGTGCATCAATACCGTCAAGGCTTATGGACACCCTTTGTATACCGGCATTTTTTATTTTCCGTGCAACGGATCCGTCGATAAGGGTGCCGTTTGACCCAAGGGCCATGGTAAGCCCGAGCCCGGCGCCGTATTGCGCAATATCAAAAATATCCGGACGAAAAAGCGGCTCGCCCCCCGAGAGAATTACGATGCAGGTCCCTGTTTGTGCAATTTGATCAAGCAGGTGAAACGACTCATCTGTTGAGAGGTCCTCTTTCATCATTTCCTGTGCGGTTTCAAGCCTGCGGCAATGAATGCACTGCAAATTGCACCCGGCGGTTGTCTCCCAGAATACCACCCGAATCCGATTGCTGATGTTTTTCATGAATTTTTGTGCAATGCCGGGCCCTTCATCTCCATTTTGTATTTTTTTGTATACGTCTTTTATGGTGTTATTCATCGTCATGCTCCATGTGCATTTGTTTATGTGATCATCCTTTGCTTTATTGGTTGGTATTGAGCAGCCGACGGCCGGGGTCGGTTTTCATAAAATTTCCGGTTTCTCCAGGTGCAGGAGCATGCGGGGATGCACGTCACCATTCGTCCCTGTTGCCGGACAACTCAGGGGCCCTCCCGCCGCGCCCTCTCCCATGGCAGGGTGTGCGATTGACGAGTCCGTTATTTTTTCGGGCGAACTTCTTTTCAGTCTTTTTGCGCTCCGCAACAGCTCATATAATGGCTGGGAACACGGGCCTGTTCACAACGGTAAAGGCATAAATGGAAATTTTATGGAGGGAGTGACTCCCTTCCTTGCTGCCCCCGTATGCTTTCATTGTTCTATCCGGCTGGGGGGGGGTATTACTTGTACTAAGGTCTGACTATGTTAGTATGCAAAGCGGTTGGTTATTCCTCACCATCTCAGCCTGGGATTTTCGTATGGAAAACGGCCCGAAAAACCTTCTTGTGCAGGCGGTTATGGGCTTATCCATAGGATTCGTGAAGAATCCGGGCTAAAAATACAATTTTATGTTCGGCAGGATATTGTTGTCAACAAGAAAGAAAACCAGAAGTTTCCTGCGGCGTTGACAATGTTTTTCTCTTATTGTTATAAATTATTATTTATTATACTATTGTTTCATCATGTACTTAAATGGATTAATATAATTTTCACCAGGCGCACACCATGACCATAATAAAAAAACAGGGTCTTTATGATCCCCGGTTCGAACATGACAGCTGCGGTGTCGGTTTTGTCGCCAACATCAACGGTACACAAACCCATGAAATCATCCGTGACGGTCTGTCAATCCTCAAAAATCTTATCCACCGGGGTGCTGTCGGCGGCGATCTCAAAACCGGCGACGGTGCCGGCATGCTGATACAAATACCGCACCGGTTTTTCCAAAAAGCAGGCTCGGCGCTGCAATTCGAGCTGCCTGATGCCGGTGCTTACGCAATCGGCTTTCTGTTTATGCCCCGCGATGCCGGCAGCAGGAATACCCTTGTCTCGCTGATTGAGTCGATCATTCACAAAGAATCGGGTGCTGTTTTGGGCTGGCGCGATGTTCCTGTACGGCCCCGGCGTCTCGGAGAACTTGCCCTTTCCACTATGCCTTTTATGCAGCAGGTATTCGCTGTTTTCGAGGGCCTTACCGGGGATGCCTTGCAGCGCAAACTCTATATTGTCAGAAAATGTATCGAGCGCGAAGCCTCATGCAAAGGATTTTCAATTGATGATTTTTACATCCCCTCTTTTTCCTGTACCACAATTACCTACAAGGGAATGTTCGACGCCACAATGCTTGAAGACTTTTATTGTGATTTTTTCGACCCTGATTTTCAAAGCGCGATCGCTGTTGTTCATCAGCGATACAGTACAAATACCTTTCCGTCCTGGCCCCTTGCACAACCCTTCCGTTACATTGCTCACAACGGTGAAATCAACACGTTGCGCGGCAACGTCAACAAAATGAACGCCCGCGAATCAACCCTGCTTTCTCCTCTGTTCGGCAATGATATTCACAAGCTGTTTCCGATCATCGAGACAGGCGGAAGCGATTCGGGAATGTTCGACAATGCTTACGAGCTGCTGGTGGCAAGCGGCCGCAGCCTTGAGCATGCTATGATCATGATGATCCCTGAGGCCTTTGGCCCCTCATATCATATCAGTACCGACAAACGTGCTTTTTATGAGTATCATGCTGCCATTATGGAACCCTGGGACGGCCCTGCCGCCATGGCCTTTACCGACGGCTTCCGGGTAGGTGCGGTGCTTGACCGCAACGGCCTTCGTCCCGCCCGGTATGTCATAACCAAATCGGGCAAGATTGTCATGGCGTCCGAAGTGGGCGTTCTGGACATTGACCCCTCCGAGGTGCTTGAAAAAGGCCGCCTCGCCCCGGGGAAAATGATCCTGATCGATACAGTCAAAAAAAGAGTCCTCAAAGACAATGAGATCAAGGCGGCAGTTTCACGCCGCAAGCCTTACCGGCACTGGCTGGAACAGAATAAAATCGAGCTGCGCGGTCTTTTTCAGCCGCCCGGTGCCGTTCAGCCTGAAGAAACAAACTTGCTGATCGTGCTGCAGAAAGCCTTCGGCTATTCTCTTGAAGGTGTTGAAAAAATCATTGTCGCCATGGCTGAAAATGCACAGGAGCCCATCGGATCCATGGGCGATGATGAATCCCTGGCAATCCTTTCCGAAAAACCCCAGCCTTTGTGCCGGTATTTCAAACAGCTTTTTGCCCAGGTTACCAATCCCCCCATTGATCCTTACCGGGAAAACCTCGTGATGTCGCTGATGAGTTTTGTCGGCAGGGAACGCAACCTGCTCGATGAAACACCGGCCCACTGCCACCAGATAAAACTCCAACATCCTATCCTGACCAATGATGATCTTGAAAAGCTGCGCACGTGTCAGATAAAAGATTTTAAGGTTGCAGAAACACCTATCCTCTTCAGCGCCGCAAGTCCCGACCTCGGCCGGGCGCTCCGGGATGTTTGCAACAGCGTTGAGAGACAGATCGATGGGGGTGCCTCACTTATTATCCTGAGCGACGGAGGTGTTGACTGCAACTCCATGCCGATCCCTGCGCTGCTGGCCACATCGGCTGTCAATCATCACCTGGTGAGGATCGGCAAGCGCCATCTTGCGGGCATCGTCGTCGAAACCGGCGAGGCTCGCGATGTCATGCATTTTGCAACCCTGATCGGCTACGGTGCAAGCGCCGTCAACCCGTACCTGGTGTTTACAACGCTTGCCGAGCTCCACACAAGCGGCAAACTTTCTGCGCATCTGACGGTTGAAACAGCTATCGAAAACTATATCACGGCAATCAAAAAAGGCCTGCTCAAAATAATGTCCAAAATGGGCATTTCAACAATAAGAAGCTATAAAGGTGCCCAGCTGTTTGAGGCCGTCGGGCTCAATTCCGATTTTATTGAGCACTATTTTACCGGCACCCCCACCCGTATCGAAGGCGCCGGCCTGGCAGAGATTCAGCAGGAAACTATCATGCGTTACCGTGCAGCATTCGGGCCGGGCACCGACCGCGATGACGTTCTTGAGTCGGGAGGGAGCTATCACTATCGAAAAAAATCCCAAAAGCATCTTCTGACCGGTGAGGCCATTGTTAAGCTGCACCAGGCCGTCAGGAAGGAAAATTTTGATTATTACCGGGACTATGCCGCATTGATTAATGAACAGTCCGCACATCTCTGCACGCTTCGCGGGCTTTTCACGTTCAGGCACGCCGAACCCGTACCACTCGATGAGGTTGAGCCGGTCGACGCAATTGTTCAACGGTTCGTTTCATCGGCCATGTCGTACGGTTCAATCAGCCCTGAGGCTCATAGCGCGATTGCCGTTGCCATGAACCGGATCGGGGCCCGAAGCAACTCCGGCGAGGGAGGAGAGGATGAAAAGCGTTTCGAAAAGCTGCCCAACGGCGATTGGCCTGTCAGCAAGATCAAGCAGGTAGCATCAGGACGATTCGGTGTTTCCAGCAATTATCTGGCACATGCAGAAGAGCTGCAGATCAAGATGGCACAGGGTGCCAAACCCGGCGAAGGCGGTCAGTTGCCGGGCCACAAGGTCAGTAAGCTCATTGCACGTGTACGCTATGCTACTCCCGGCGTTATGCTGATATCGCCGCCTCCCCATCACGATATTTATTCCATCGAAGACCTGGCCCAGTTGATTTTCGATTTAAAAAACAGCAATCCCGAGGCACGCATCTCCGTCAAGCTGGTCTCGGAAGTCGGCGTCGGTACCGTGGCGGCAGGTGTGGCAAAGGGCAAGGCCGACATGGTACTGATAAGCGGTCATGACGGCGGAACGGGGGCCTCCCCTATTTCATCGATAAAATATGCCGGCAGTCCTTGGGAGATAGGTCTGTCGGAAACCCAGCAGACCCTGCTGCTGAACCGGCTGCGTGATAAAATCAGAGTTCAGGTCGACGGCCAGATACGAACCGGACGGGATGTTGTGATCGGAGCACTGCTGGGTGCTGAGGAATTCGGTTTCGGTACTCTTTCCCTGGTGGCCATGGGCTGCATCATGATGAGAAAATGTCATCTTGATGCCTGTCCGGTAGGGGTTGCCACCCAGGACCCTGAACTGCGTAAACGTTTTCAGGGCAAGCCCGAACACCTTGTCACCATGATGCGCTTTATTGCACGAGACACACGTGAACTCATGGCGCAACTCGGATTCAGGTCTTTTGATGATATGGTGGGACGCATTGATATGCTGGATGTCGACCCGGCAATCAATCACTGGAAAGCCAGGGGCCTTGATTTCAGCACGATATTGTACCGACCCGAGACACCGCCGGGACAGTCGCTTCACTGCACCGGTCACCAAAAGCATGATTTTTCTTTGTCCCTTGATTTCGATTTGATACACCGGACGGCACCGGCACGCGAACAGGCAAAACCGGTACGCATCGAGATGGCTGTGGGGAACCGTAACCGCAGCGTCGGGACCATGCTGAGCTACGAAATATCAAAGCGCAGCGGGTCTGCGGGCCTTGCCGACAACACGATTCACTGTGGGTTTACCGGATCGGCAGGACAGAGCTTCGGTGCGTTCCTTGCCCGGGGGGTAACATTTGATCTTGAGGGCGATGCCAACGATTATCTCGGTAAAGGCCTTTCCGGCGGCCGGATTATAGTCCGCCCCCCGGCCCAGGCGACATTCCGTCCTCAAAACAACATTATTACCGGAAACGTCAATCTGTTCGGTGCCACCAGCGGTGAGGTATATATTCATGGTCAGGCCGGAGAACGTTTTGCCGTACGCAACAGCGGAGCAACTGCCGTGGTTGAGGGTGTCGGCGATCACGGCTGTGAGTATATGACGGGAGGACGGGTAATCATTTTGGGAATGACCGGTGTCAACTTCGCCGCCGGCATGAGCGGGGGCATTGCCTATGTGCTTGATATAAACCAGCTTTTTGATACCAGGTGCAATCTCGAAATGATCGAACTCTGCCCGGTAGAATCAGAGGATGAAATAACATATCTGTATGCGAAAATAGAACAGCATGTCGGCTACACGGGCAGCATTTATGCCGAGGAGATACTCCGGGACTGGCAGGAAATGCTGCCGCTTTTTGTAAAAGTGCTGCCGCTTGAGTATAAAAAGGCACTGGAACGGCTCAAGGATTACGAGGTAAAAGATACGGAACTGGTAACGGTTACCGAGGAGGTTTATTAGCAATGGGAAAACTGAAGGGTTTTTTGGAATACCCTCGCGCAACCCCTGCACAGAGAACTGTTGAGGAACGGCTCAAAGACTACAATGACGTCAATGAACCCCTGGATGAACCGTTATTGCAGCAGCAGGCCGCACGGTGCATGGACTGCGGTATTCCATTCTGTCATTCACTGGGCTGTCCCCTGCTGAATCTGATCCCTGAATGGAACGACTATGTTTACCAGGGACGTTGGGATGAAGCGCTGCAGCGGCTTGAAATAACAAACAATTTCCCTGAAATTACGGGCCGCATCTGCCCGGCACCCTGTGAAGCAGCCTGCACACTCGCCATCAATGACAGTGCTGTTACCATTCGGCAGAACGAACTTATGATCATTGAACACGCGTTTTCCCGCGGATTGATAAAACCAAAAGGGCCCCGGTCCGCCACCGGCAAACGTGTGGCCGTTATCGGATCGGGCCCGTCGGGCCTTTCAGCAGCACAGCAGCTTGCCCGGCTGGGCCATTTCGTTATCGTGTTTGAAAAAAACAGGCAAATCGGCGGACTGCTTCGCTACGGTATTCCAAATTTCAAACTGGAAAAATGGGTTATCGACCGACGGCTTGAACAGCTCTCGGCAGAGGGTGTTACGTTTGAAACCGACGTTAATGTCGGGGATGATATCTCCGTACGTTTTTTGAGAAGGTCTTCTGATGCGGTACTGCTGGCGTGCGGTGCCGAGCAGCCCCGAGACCTGCCCGTCCCCGGCCGTGAGCTGGGGGGGGTATTGTTTGCCATGCAGTACCTGTGCAATTCAACCGGTGTGCTCATGGGTGAGCTGCCGCATGGTTCCCTTATCAGTGCTGCGGACAAACATGTTCTGGTTATCGGCGGGGGGGATACCGGCTCGGATTGTGTCGGAACGGCAAACCGCCAGGGAGCCCGGAGCGTCCACCAGATCGAGATTCTTCCCATGCCCCCCGCGTGGGATCGGCCCTGGAATCCTGACTGGCCTGACTGGCCGAATATCCGCAGAGACTCATCATCCCACAAGGAAGGATGCGAGCGAAGCTGGTCTGTGCTGACCAAAGCGTTCAAAGGCAGTAACGGCAAGGTGACCCATGCCGCATGCGTGCGTGTGGAATGGGAAAAATCAAACGGAGCATGGAACATGAATGAACTTCCCGGATCTGAATTTTCAATAAAGGCCGATCTTGTTATTCTGGCAATGGGCTTCACCGGCATACAGCCTTCAAAACTTGTTACTGATCTGAACATCGAACTGACCGGAAACAGTATCGCCGACGTCAACCGATACGGTATGACTTCGCAACAGGGTGTCTTTGCCGCCGGAGATGCGGTTCTCGGTCCTTCGCTTGTCGTGCGTTCCATCCTTCAGGGCCGCCAGGCGGCACAGGGTATCCATACCTACCTCATGAAATAAGGCTAGGAGTTTGTAACAGGCGCATGCCCGGCACGTGTATATCGGTTTCAGAGCTTCCCCGCACGGCATGAAAATCATCACGCTCCAAGGTAATACTCATGCTCCTACTCCTTTTGCACAGATGTGCCAAATTGTAGGGACTAAAATTTAATAACTTTTGCCGCACCTGTCATGCACTCCATGATCTCCAGGGCGTTTGACACCGTACCCACCTGAAGCTTGTTTCGTACTTTGAAAAAATCAAGACAGGTGCCGCACACCAGTATTGGTATCCCCGCATCACTGATCCGGGTAAGAACATCCAGGGCATATGATTTTTTTACTGCAAGCTTGACGCCGTTGCTGATGAGAATTACCGAGGCGTTTTTGTTGTCCAGCGACAATGCGGCGTTGAGAAAGCCATTGGTCAGCACTTTCCCGAGGTCTCTGTTAGTGCCGATAAAATCGGCATCAAAAACATACACGAGCTTGCCGCCTGCATCTTCAGGCCCGCTCTTTACGGCCGGAAGGGACTCTGCGCTACCACGCGCTTTGCGTATGGTGATTTCAAAAAAGCCGTTGTCATTACCTTTAACGGTAACAGGATACCCTTTGGTTTGTGCCATGCGTGAAATATTCTCTTTTGCCGGCTCATTGTCTACAGAAATAACAATCTCCCCGCTTTCATTTTCTTCAAGAGCTTTTTTTGTCATAATAACCGGCTGGGGGCAGGCAAGCCCTTTTGCATCAATGTCAACTCTTTTCATACTACTCCTTTATTCCCTTTTAGTGTTGTGTGTGTTGGGTATTTTTTTTTCGATCGCCGATGCCGATCAGCGTTGCTGTGCGCAGCTGTTCTGTAGCCGCAGAAGCCGGTCGTGAATCCGCCACTTTTTTATAAGCGCTGCAGTGCTGCGGGGGACAAGATGCTCCCACGTATCACCACCGAGAATTTTCTGTCTGACATCGCTTCCGCTGATGCCCTTATCTTCAGGGCGTACCTCCCGGAGGACATGGATTTTGAGTCCCAGCGAGGTGAAGAAATGCAGCTTTTTCCTCCCCCAGTCATCATAAATAGTGATAAAAAAGACAGCATCCATGGGCACATAATAGCGGTACAGCTCGGGAAAATTAACAGGCAGGGGAACGGGAGAAAAATCAGAAAGCGGAACGCCCGCATCAACAAGTGCGCTCCGGATCATACTATGCCGCTCATAGAATGTAAAGGGATTTGAAAGGGTTGAACTCCGATTAGTGTCGGCAGGGTCGTCCCGTGTCAACAATGGATCGGGGTTGGTGATTCCCACAACCAGGTATCGACAGAGCCGTTTGGCAGCCAGCAGATACCTGAGATGATCATTGTGCAGGGGCTGAAACCTGCCGTGTACGACCCCTGTTTCTATGGAAACGGTTTGCTTGTCCATACATTAGCGTTCAATGCGAAAAGGTTCATACTTCCCCGGCCAGTAGGGCTGGTCAACGGGAGTATCCATAATGCCCCGCAGTTTTGTTTTATCGAGGCAGTTCAAAACCATGGCCATCAATTCACCGCCCCGCACACACCCGATTGCCCCGCCGGCAACAGACACTTCATCAAACCGCTGCACGCCGTCTACGCGAACGCCGCTGCCGCACATGGTAAGGGGAACAGGTTCGCCCGAATGAATGAGGGGCCCCGAACTCGGCGTTGCATGGTCGGCGGTGACAACGAGCAGAACTTCGGGGTCATTGGTAAATAGTTCTATAGCCCTGCCGATGCCGCTGTCCAGTGCTTCGATTGTCTGTTTTTTGTTCCAGGGGTTTTTTGTGTGCGCAGCCTCGTCCGGGCCTTTTGTATGCACATGTATAAAGTCGTAATCACGCAAAGCTTCCCGGGCCGTCATAAGCCGTTCAGTGATATCATGTCCCGGGTCGCCGGAGTCCGACACCTTGTTAACGTCAAGGCCAAGATATTCAGCCAGGCCCGCGTAGACAGCTCCGGACGCAATCGTGAGCCCCCGGAGGTCGTAGCGCTCGGTGAAGGAGGTAACGTCTTTCAACCGGCCTGCGCGCTGGGTTACCACGCCATTGAGCGGGGGCTTTCCGGCTTTTTTTCTGGCGGTATTTACCGGGTGATCGCACAGCCTTCGATATGCCCAGACAATATACTGCCTCAGAGCGTTTGCAGCAGTTATCGATGCGGGGTCATCGCGATACTCCCGGAAAGGAAGCACCTCCATGAGCGGGCTGCCGTCCAGCATCGGGTTGCTGTCGGTAAAAAAAGGACTGACCGCACCTTGCAGGGTAAGAACACCAAAGGAGCCTTTTGTCCGGGCGAATGACATGTGTATATTATTATCTGTTGTGTATGTGCGTATTGTATCAACTACCCGCCGTATCTCCTCCTCGCAGGCCTTGACCTTATCCTTTTTGAGGAACAGGCACCCGTCTGATTCCTGTACACAGGCAACGTGCGCCGCAACAGCAACATCCTGCCGGTTTAGCGGTACACCGGCGCCAAGCGCTTCAAGGACACCGCGTCCAGGAAAATCATCCATGCAATAACCGAACAGCAAAAAATGGGCAATTTCACTGGGCAGGGCTTCACCGATTGCAGCGGCGTGGTACAGGCCGCTTGCACCCCGAATGGCCAGGCTGTCAAGAACCGGTGTGCGGGCTGCCTGCAGAGGGGTCTTGCGGGAAAAGCATTCATATGACCGGTCACCCAGACCGTCCAGGATTACAAGAATGCACTTGCTCGGCATGGCCTGCTCGCTTTCTCCTAAACCATTACCGGAACGTGCCGAGGAAACCCTGCCGTGGAGGCGGGCATGCATCGGCACACATTCAATATAAATCTTACATTTCGGGATGCCCCGCGCTGTTGGTGAAGCATTACTATTACCTATCACACTTGCCCGGTATTTAAAACCGCTAATCGCCGGACGGTAACCTATTGGTAAAATCTATACCGGGTAAACACAGTATTGATATAATGTATTTGAAAGCGGGCGCCTAATATTTTATACATGGTGTATGGAACCGATTATTACGGTAGGAAATATTTTTGATCAGGATGCCGACATGCTTGCGGATTTTGCTCATGAGCACCGGTTTGCGGGAATTGACTGGTCGATAGATCCTGCTATGCCCACAGGGCAGCTCATGTCCCGGATGAAAAAGCTGGATGATTTTGAGGTGCGTTTTCATTGCCGTTTTGCCGGAACGGACATTGCTTATGCTGATGAACGCTCGGAAAAATCTCTGACAGTACTCAAGAAAACAGTTGAACAGGTTGCAGGTGCAGGGGGCAGGTATATGACCGTTCATATCGGGCTGGGCTGCAGCCGTGCAGCTGAGCTTGACAAGAACAAAGCCGTTAGAAATCTCGGGGCGCTTGTGAAAAAAGGAAACGAGTGCGGTGTTTGTGTGTGTCTGGAAAACCTCTGCACACCATTTACCAACGATCCCGTAGCCTTTAATAGCCTCATTGAGCAAACAGGAGCAGGTATTACGTTTGATATAGGGCATGCATATGTGTGTTCAACCGGTGACGGGGGGGGCGGTATGTACAACCAGTATATTTTTCCCCACCGGCACAGAATCATGAATGCCCACATTTACCACACAGAGTCAACAGGAAGGGGCCATATTGCACCCCGGTCCCTTGATGATATATATGAGCGCCTTGAACTGCTGCAGTCAGCACAAAACTGCACCTGGTGGGTTATTGAACTGCAGGACCCGGCAGATGTTCTTTTGACCCGTGATTTAGTACGCAGCTATCTTGCATCCTGTGATGATCGATCATTATGCAGCGGCGGCTAAAAAAAGATGCTCCAGGATGTCGTGTGAGGTGACCGTTGCTTAATCTGACTACGTATTAGATGCCGGAATGTTTGGGACGAAGCAGGCATTTGATGCAAAAGACCTTGCAGTCCTCTTTTGCCGGAAAGCACCCAGGGCGTTGGGGTACAAAGCATCTAAACATATTCGTCTACATATTTCCCTTTTTCCCGTTCATACTCTTTCAGCTCTTGCGCGGTCTCCTGTTGTGCTATTTCTTCTTTTCGGCGGCGCTGACGGTCTTCAGCCCGTCTCAGCTCCTCTTCCCGCAATTCCCGGGCACGTGCTTCTTTAGCCCAGGCTTTTTTCCGTTCAGCTTCGTCAGCGGCCCGTGATTCATTTTTTCTTTCTGCCGGCCGAATATGTGTGGTATCAGACACGGGATCTACTGGCATGGCAGAGCTCCTCTAACGTATTGTTTATATTCCTCCGTTACCCTAATCGGCAATTATGAAAAAAAACTTAAACAGTTTTTTCGTTCTACCCTGCTGCGGCCAGAGCTTCCAGGGGGAGCCGTTCTATAGAGCGTACCTTGTGAAATTTCCCCCCGCCAATGCGGGCAATTTCCCGTGCCGTTCTTTCGCTGTCATCATCTTCTTCACCTTCCGGTGAGATGAAAACAACAGAAATTTTAATATGTTTTTTGCTCGTTTTGGACGCCTCGGCAAGCGCATGATGTGTCCCCATGGCCTTTTTGGTCTCCATGGTTGTCTGCCGGGAAAAAGCGGCCACCTGCTGGTGATATGTTTGATCTTTAGGGGTATCTGCCATGGCCGCATTGGGCTGTCCGTCGGTGATAAGTATAATATACTTGGGATTGCTGTTTTTGCCTTTCAGAAGCATGTTCCTCGCACACCCCAGGCCGTTGCCGATGTTTGTGTATTGCTCCGCCCGCAGGGTCATGGTGGCCTCCAGCAGGGGGGTTATTTTATCGTTCAGGGGCACGATCACCTCCCCGATATTGGAAAATGCGACAATGCCCAAACGGTCGTGCTTTTCTATAGCCGCTTTCGCCAGTTCCGCTACGGCCATTTTTGCATAGCGAAGCTTACCGCTTTCCTTCATGGATGCTGAAATATCAACGCACACCGCTATGTCAAGCTGGTTGGAAGGCTTTTTGTCAAAGGAGCGCAGGTCGGTGTAGTTGATATCCTCAAAGGTTTTTCCCTTGCGAATGATCCTGCGCAGGGTATGGCGCAGGGAAAGCTCCCGAAAAACATCGCCCCGCCGGTAGCGCCGCACTTCTGTTTTGTCTGTTTCGTGTTCCCGGCGGAACGCCCTTTTCTCCAGAATCTGGGATTCCTGCCGCCGGATAAGCCCTTCGAGAAGTTTTTCAAGGCTGAGATGGGTAAGGGCGAACCGTTTTCTTTCACCTGACGTGTTGAGAACCCCCTTTTTCTCAAGCTGATGGATCATTATTTTAAGCTTTTCAAAATCAACCTTTTCTTCAGATACTTCGATTCCCTTGCGTTCGTTGAGAGTATAATGGACATACAGATCTTCCAGCGATGTGGTTTCCGATCTGCCCTGGTGCTGAAAATCCATAAGCTCAGCCATAAGCTCTGTTTCCGCCTGGGGGGACAGCTGCAATTTTTCCCCATCGATGCCGGGAGGAGCAGGCATCGTCAGCGCATTCTTGAGCATTTCTGCAAGCTCCTCTGCAGAGACTTCGCCGCGTGCCATGGCTTCCTCGATGCTTTCTTTGAGGTTGTTCTGGCCTTTTTCACTGAGGGTCATATTCGACGGGTCAGACTGTTCCAGAAGGCCCCTGTCTTCCAGCTCCTGCAGCAGCTGCTTGTAATCCTGGCTTATGTCATTTAAAAGGCCTTTTTCCATTGCATCCTTGAGGGCCTGCTGCACCAGGGGGTGGTTCATTGCTTCTTCGGCAAATGCAGGATCGTCAACGGGAAGGCCCTGCTCGGGAGGCAGTGTCGAAAAAGCGGCGTCGGAAAGCCCCATAAGTGCCTGTGAGAGCTCTTCCGGTGTGAGGGCACGGCGGGGCTCTTTTGCTGTTTCCTCTGCTGTCGGCTTGAGGGGAATGTTGTATATCAGGCGGCTGAAGATACTCTTAAATACGTCTTCAAGCGTGGTTTCTTCGCCGTGTTTCATGCTGACTCGGTGACTGAACGCAATGTGGGCAGCCCGGCAGAGTATTTCCCGGGTTATGCTTCCCCTGATATGGCCATAGGCCTGGGCAATTTCCCGGGTTGCCAGGGTTCCCCTGACCCCGGGGTGGCGTTCTATTGCCGGGTGGCTGCGCAGGGCCTGTGCCACTTCAGCGGCCATTCTGTCGACCTCGTCAAGACCCAGGGTCTCATCTCCCGAGGACACAAGTATTTTTTCAATGGTGGCAAATATCCTCCGGGCAAAGCTGCTTTGGGGGAGCTCCGCCGGCGGCCCGTCCGTGCTTTCAGCGGGGTGCATAGTCAACGACCCATCGACCAGGGGGTCCGCATGACTATACAGCTCAGCACGTGCCGCGGGAGTTTTACAGAAGGTCTGCACGAGGGAGGAAAAATCCAGAACATGTTTCATTTTGTAAAAAACAAGCATGCGGCCCTTCTTTTTTTGCACGCGGGGAAGATACGTGATCAGATCGATGAGCCTGCTGGCGGTATAGCATGATTGGGTTATGAGGTCTTCACGTTCCATTACCAGATGGATGCCCGCGCTGAAAACCCGTTTCATAAGTGTTTCAGCACGTTTTTCCAGGTCCTGCAGCGGCATACGGGTAATGTTTTCGTGGGTAAAATGGTCGTACGCGTCCTGGAGCATATTGTTATAGTTAAACTGGTGCTCCGAGGCAACGAGCTGTGCGGGGGTGCTGAGCGGAACCAGGGGAAGTTTGTTCTTAAAGCAATACACCGCCAGCTCGGGCAGGAAATCACCCGGCTGAAATGAAAACTCTTCCCTGATATAGGTGTCTTTCACCAATGCCGCATTCACGGGAACCTGCAGGCCATAGAGCAGGGAGCATGCATAGTGCAGCGCCCCACCGACCTCAGCGGGGGAGGCGTCAACGGCTATGACGGATGGGGCATGTTTTTCGGTGAGTGATTTCACATAGGCCGGTACGTTGATATTGCCAGGGCTAAAAGGTGCCATGGTGACGTTCTTAAGGGTTGCTTTGCCGGTGCCGGCAGGGACCGTTCCCTGCATCCACTGGCATACCATGTCGGCAAGCTCGGCGTTTATCTGGCGCAGATGAAACAGGGAGGATTCTCCCGTTCGCTTACGCGAGGGAAGCCCCAGGCGGCGCAGCACCGTTGTCTCGACAGGGCCGAGCTGGGCCCGATCAAACAAAGCGGCGCGAATATCCTCCGGTGTCGGTGAAATTGATACTTTCATAATGAATAAAAACCCCATTAGGCATATAACGGTCAGTGACTGTGCTACTTTTTCTTTGCCTGTTCAATGATCTTTTCAACGAGCAGGTCCTGTTTTTCATAGTAGCGGCTTTCGCTGCTTACCGCGAGTCGTCCCTCAAGAACCCGTCGCGCAGCGGTTTCTATGTCGGATTTTTTCACCTGCTTTCCATTGCGCAGGCGGGTAAGAGACTGGGCCTGTTCGTAGATGGAAAGGGATGCGCGGACGCTGGGAAGCCGTTCGAGTTCCTCAGGCATTGAGCGTGCAACCTCGGAAATGGCCACAGATTGATGTATAATGTCATCTGAGGCTTTTACGCCTTCAATCTTATTTCCATACCGCTGGAGAATTTCCACTTCGTCTTTGAAGCAGGGATAGCCGATGCGAACCTGCTCGAATCTGTCCGACAGTGTTTCGCTGACCCGTTCGGCGCCGGCATATTCTTCGGGGTTTTCCGTTGCCACGACAAGGGTGTCGACCTCGGATGAAAGATCAAACCCGGCAATGGTGGTAACGCCCTCCTCCAGGACCTGCACAAGGGTGTTCTGGGTGCGCTGGGGCACCCGGTTGAGCTCGTCGATAAAGAGAATCTTGCGGTGTGCTTTCTGAATCTTGCCCGGGGTGAATGCCCTGGGGTCCTGGAGGCCGATACGCATGGCCAGAACAGGATCAAGATCACCCATCAGGTCTTCGGGCATCATTTCAGGAGATCCCTGGATTCTGATGAACCGGTTTTCTCCCGGGACCTTTATTTTTTTCGGTCTCTTTTTATCCCTGCAGTCCGGGCACGACGCGTTGTCGGGATGACAGTTATACCTGCACTCGGCGACGGTGTCCATGGGGGGGAGCAGTGATGCTATGATGCGTGCAACCGTTGTTTTGCCGATTCCCGGCGGGCCTTCCAGCAAAAGGTGACGGCCGGCCACCAGAACGGCAAGAATGGCTTCCCGGGTCAGGTCATCACAGTAGAAACCTTCAAGGGGGTTTTGCTTTTTTTCAAGCCTTGTCAGTATGGCTTTTCTCAGTTCCTGTCGAAGTGTTTTGTGCATTTGTTGGCTCCTAGGTAATAGTGTGGTTGTGGTTAGAATGTTGTTGGTACGTACGGCATACCAGGTACCTTGTATGTACTACAGCCCGTAACCGAATGCATGATACTGTTTGCTGTGAAGGGAACCCGGGAGTATTTCAGGGCAGAATAATAAACGTGCAGGCATGCAGCAGTCTTGCCGTGATCAAAAACAGCCAAGCTGGCAGCTGCCGACTTTAAGCTGCAGCACATCCAGAAACAGTTTCATCTTATTCATGGGAATGCTGTTGTCCTTTGCAAACTGCTGTGCCTGTGCGCAGTGGACTTTCCCGTCCTTTGAAAGCTTTTTAAGACCCTCTTCCAGTTCAGGCGTCATCCAGTCTTCGCGTCTGGCATCTTCAAACATGTTTTCCCTGGTCATCCTACGTTCCTCCTCCATACGGATTGCATCTGTTTAAAATATTCAGTATAGCATAGATGATTTTATTGTTTCAAATAGTATATTTCTATAGCATGGATTTTTGCTGAATTATATTGACATAGACCACACCATGGACGTTCAGGAAGCAGTGCTTACAGCTGATGACGAGCAGCCTGTGCCGGAGCGGTTAAAGAAAAATTATGATTGCATTCTGCCGGAAAATATTTTATTTTCTGTTTTTTAATAAAACGCATATATTGTTTAAAATTTTATGAATATTGCAAATAATGATAAAAAGACAGACGTTTCCATTGTCATTGCCTGCTACAATGAGGGGCCGCATCTGGAGCAGAATGTTCGGGAGATTATTACCACGATGCAGCAGACAGTGTACCGTTTTGAGCTTATTCTGGTCGACGACTGCAGCACGGACAATACCCGGGAGATCATTGCAGCAATGTGCAGTGATGATACCACCGGTGACCTGTCCGCTGTGTATCATGAACGAAATACGGGACGGGGTAAAACGGTAACCGACGGCATATATCACGCCCGGGGAACGGTTGTGGGTTTCCTTGACATCGACCTGGAAGTCCATGCCCGCTATATTCCGGCCATGGTAGGCCCCATTCTTGCCGACGCGTATGATGTCGTTACGGCAAAAAGAGTGTATAAAATAATCTTTAGTCCTGAAAATATGTTGCGGCATATTCTCAGTGCCGGGTATATAAGGCTGGTGCGTTTTGTGCTGGGCATCCCCTACCGTGATACGGAAACGGGGTATAAATTTTTTAATCGGAAGAAAATTTTACCTGTTCTTGATAAAACAGAAAACTGCTCATGGTTCTGGGACACGGAAATCATGACACTGTCGTATATGCATAAATTGCGGGTCAAGGAAACAGAATGTCTGTTTGTCCGCAACGAAAAGAAGACGTCAACGCTCCGGGTCTTCAGGGACTCAGTGGACTATTTTGTTGAACTGCTGAAGTTTAAAAAAAGACTTTTGGGTAGTATGAGGAAAAACGGTGAAAAGATATAAAATCAGAGAGTGTTTTCCTGCCGGGCGAAACAGGCACGTAAACCCGCTGCTCCTCTGGGTCGTGCTCTTTTTTCTCCTCATGACGGTTAATATCGTTCATCTTTGGGACCCGCCGTACTGGGACGGTATTACCGGTGTGTATTCCCAGGGGATATGGCTCAAAAACAACCAGTTTGACTTTTTTAAACTTTTTGAGCAAAACGCCTATGCGGACGCCGGTCCCAAGGTTAATCTGTACCTGGCGATGGCGCCCTTGTTCGGGGTGCTGAGTCTTGTGCTTCCCCCCGTGGGGGTGTTTTTCTGCCTTCATCTGTTAACGGTGGTGTGCGCAAGCGTGACCGCCGCCATTTTTTTTGTAATTTTACGCAACAGCCTTTCCCTGTGGCCGGCACTCCTGTGGGTTCTTGCAGCGCTTTTTAATCCCATATGGAACGCCCAGACTGCCGGCATGTACCTGGAGATCCCCGCAGCTGCGCTGGCAAGCCTTTCGCTCTTGTTTTTCTGGAAAAAAAGGTTTTTGTATGCCGGGACACTCTGCTTTCTGGGATTTTTCATGAAAGATTCCGTGCTTTTGCTGGCGCTGACCTACTTTGTGTTCGCCCTTGCCGATATGGTGTTCAGTCGTTTTTTACCCGGGAGGGGTGTTAAGATGTCCCGCGTGCACCTTTGCGCCTGCATGGCCCCGGCACCTGTCATGGTGCTTTTAAACCAGGTAAATCCCCAGTATTTCAAAATCAACTGGGGTATATCCCATGTTGTTTCTATGACACAGTACATGGTGTTTATGACCAGAAATATTTTCCCTGATCTTATCATGCAGCTGCTGCTGGTAGCGGCCGCCTGCGGCCTGCTGCTGAGCGTTGTGAAAGGGCAGAGGCAGCCATTGGCATTTGCCGAGCATAAGCATTTCCTTTTTGCCCTGGTACTGCTTATCGGTGGCTTCTGGTTGAGTTTTGTGCTCTACTACAACCCGTTGCCGCGATATACTACTTTTATCGTGTTTCCGACCGCTGCCGCTCTGGCGCTCTTGCTGTCACAAAGAAAAACGCTTTCAACTTTTTGTGCCCTTGTTTTTCTTGTTTTCGGCATTGCAAATCATAACGGGGCACTGCTTCCCACCGTGGACCGGTCAGGGATATTCCTGGAAAGAAGCAGGGAATATCTCAAGGACATTGACGGCAACAGAAAGATCTGCAAGCGTCTGGAGAACAATCACTTCAGCGATCCCGTTGTCGCAAAGTATCCTTTTGTACAGATGCTGACACTGCCCGAACTCGGCTATGTACATTATCCGCTTCCGAATGTGTATGCGGCCGGCCCGCTGCCCCAGGTGACCACTGCCCGCCGCTATACAAGCACCAGTGTTATGCCGGCCAATACTGTTTATGTGTATGCTCCCAATCTGTTTGAAAAGATTTTCAGACCGTCACTTTTGCCCGGCGACGATGCTTTTTTTCTCATGGCGGAAAGGAGTCATCCGTCACCAATTCTTCTGTATCGAAAGCGTGCCGCCTTTTCCGGGACACAACACTAGGGGCTGTTTCAGCTGTGCAGCAGGTATCTTGCATGCTCTGTCGCCCGAGGGTTTTCAGCCTGTATGCGGCCTGCTTGAGCGGTGCAATGAAACCACCCGGCTTTGCCGGGGCGGCAGCTCAATTGGTGGTTGCGTCAATTTCTTATTTTGATACAATGCTCTGCAGGATTAACGGTAACGTCAGCCAATGTCCATGAAAGCACTTAAAGAGATCGGTATTGCAAAAGCCGCCAGATTCGGGGTGCTTACCCTCTTGATGGTGTTGTATCGGGTGCTTATTGTTCCCCAGCTCCGGGTTCCCTTTCTTTGCCTGCTGGGTGCACACATCGGGAAAAACGTTATCATTCACCCCGTTTCCTTTTTCAATCATTACCGGTGCGGCTTCTCCGGCCTGAAAGTCGGAGACAACTGTTTCCTGGGCAACGAGTGCCTGGTTGATCTCGCAGGAACGGTCATTCTGGAAAACGATGTTACCCTTGCCGAACGGGTTACGGTGCTTACCCACCGCAATGTCGGCTATAAAAACCACCCCCTCCAGGAAGAATTTCCTCCGGAAACCAAAGGGATCATTATACGCGCGGGAAGCTTTATCGGTGCCAATGCAGTGATTCTGCCCGGCACAGAAATCGGTGAGAACGTATTTGTGGCTGCAGGCAGCGTGGTTACCCGGAACGTCCCCTCACACACCATGGTGGCAGGCGTTCCGGCTGGCAAGATACGGGACCTGTCCACGAAGCCTTCCAAACGGTAAGCTGTTCAAAGAGCTTATTACTTACGTATATTTTATTACAACCTCTTTAAACCGGCCTTTTTCAAGAACAAATGCCGTTATCCCGGGATGGTCTTTATCTTCAAGCGATATGATGAAATAGACAGCTTCAGGATGAAAGGCAAGCTGCAGGTCCATGGCCGAGGGCTCAGAGGGGCCTTCAGGATGGGAATGATATATGCCGCGGAGCGTCTCACCCCGGCGTTCCATTTCGGTAAATACCGCAACCTGCTGTTCGGGGTCCATGTAATAGGTGTCGGGCGACGGTGGCGTGCTTTTCATGGCAACAATGCGTTCAATGTTATTTTTCCCCAGAAGCACCCCGCAGCATTCATTGGGCAGATTGCGCAAAGCATGTTCAATCATGTGCTTTTTTATTGTATGTACAAGCTGGATGTGCTGTGTGGATTTCATAAAAAGGACAAGATAATCGATATATACTCTTCAGCATGTTGGGTGACACGCATACTATATATCCGAGACAGTTTTTCAACAACAAAAAAAGGTATACAGTACATGTATCTTGTGTCCTGCCGTCCTTATGTACTGCTTTTCCTGTCTGCAGGTGCCCCTTGTGAAGGTACTGTGCGCATGCCTTCCCGTGCAGGTCAGGCATGCGCGTATACTGTGCATAGCGGTATCGGGATATAGGATACAGGCGCTTTCAGGGCCTATACAGCCCTGTCCCGCAATAGGCTTAATTGATTAACAACCGGGATAATCTGAGTCTGAGGCTTCTGGACAAACTCTTTCCACGGCATCTGTCCTACAATGGCACCGCGGATGATGCCGGCGCCGTCTACATTACCCACGGCCATGAAAGAAACGGGTATACCGTCTTTCAGTTTTACCTTTTGATAAATGCTTTGAGACTCATATGCTATCTCTTCAATATCCGGGCCTTCCTCCTGGACGTTTCCAATGGCCGTAATCCACATCTCATAGAAATCAACGCTGTTCATGGGGATATTGCCTTCATATATTCTGTTCTGTCCCGACATATTACAGGCCGCAATCCTGCCCTGGGCCGCGGCAACCGGCCAGATGGCATTGTATATCCAGTCTCTGGTCACGAGATGGCGTGAGCGACACACATCCCCCGCGGCATAGACGTCTTCAACACTGGTGCGCTGAAAGTCGTCAACGCTGATGATCCGGTCAACTTCAACGCCGCTTCCCCGAAGAAAATCCGTGTTTGCCTTAACGCCGACAGAAGCCACGATAAAATCAGCCGTTTCTTCTCCGCCGTTCCGGTACGTCACGACATATTTGCCGCCCTGCTTTCTTGTGGCAATTACAGAGTTTTTCAGTTCAATGTCGAGCAGTTCATGCCTGGTCATGCGCTCGCGCACCCTGCTGCTGGCTTCCATATCGGTCATGCGGCCGAGGACTGTGGGGAGCAGCTCTACCACCTTGACCTTTACCCCCTGCTTAACCAGGCCGTATGCGGTTTTCAGGCCCACAAATCCGGCCCCGATCACAATTGCCTTTTTGCCTTTCTTGGCCCATTTTTTCAGATTCTGTGAATCTTCATAATTTCTCATACCCACAATCCCGTCCGGGTCATAGGGAAAGCTGGGCAGAAAAATCGGCGAGGATCCGGTGGCGACCAACAGACTGTCATAAGAAACCTTTTTCTTTCTGCCGTTCTCCCGCACCATGACTTTGCGGTCTTTGACGTCAAGGCCTTCGGCCCGGGTAGAGAGCTTCAGGTCTATATTTCTTTGGTCATACCATTTTTTAGTGTGGGAAAGAAGATGCTGCCGGGTAACCATGCCCCCGAGATAATACGTGATAAGACATCTGGAATACGACGGTACCGCCTCATCTCCCAGTATTACAATTTTGTCGTCGGGATTCAGCGCGCGCAGGGTGTCGGCAGCCGAAATCCCGGCGATGCAGTTACCGATAATAACATGCCGTCTGGCGCTTTTTTTCTTTTTCGTTTTTTTAGCGGTCTTTTTCATTTTCTTATTATCCCCTTGATTTTTTTGTCACGTCTCTTCCTGACGGTTTTAGTGAAATCATCAAAAAACAAAGCATCTCTGGTACAGGCACGTACACAGGGAGGGGGATCTGTTTCCCCGCATATAAGTGTGCACTTAAAAGCTTTTTCCATGCTCATGACCGTCTTGACCGCCCCGTGGGGACAGACCATATTGCACATAAAACAGCCGATGCACCTTTTTTCATCCTGTATGACGAGTCCGTCAGGACCTCGTTGCAGGGACTCACCGATACAGGCATCCACGCAGGGAGTCCCCTCGCAGTGCTTGCACAGGCGCAGGAAGGGTCCCTGCGGGCTCTGGTAGACCTTAATAAACGGGGCAACCCGGGCCGAATCACTGTTTGTCTTGCTGCACGCCACGGCGCAGGCCACCTCGCATTCGCGGCAGACATCGCACTTGTCAGGCCTGAAAACAAATGCTTTTATAGGTTTGTTTGCATTTCCTTGAATTAACTCCATACAGACTCCACCTGATTTGGTTACGTGTAGTATTACGTGTGCTGAAAAAAAGGTAGTAAAAAATGCGAAAAGCCTTAGCGGGTATACATACTGCAGATATATGAGGATTTACTTATATGCAGACTTCCTTTTTGTTATGCGCAGGAAGTTTTTACAACCGCTCTTTGATGTTCCCTGAGAAACAAAACATGCACCCTGTGAATATTTTTCCAAATTCCGCACACACTCTAGTTGTTAGTAATAACTATCATAACGGGTGTTTTATGTCAATATTGTTTTTAATTTGTTAAAAGAATAGAAAAAACAATGAATCGCCGGGAAACTGCCTGGGTATGTTCCGTACTTGGTCGGTAGGCACGGCCCACAAAGGGGTGTCCTGATGTAAGGGGGATTGAAGCAGTATCAGGGGCGAAATCCTGCCGGAGCACGTACTATCGTATAGTAGTATGGCTGTACTCTTTTAAAAATGCCCTAATGCCCGCCTCTGGTTACATTGGAAAACTTTCTGATTTTCAATCTGCGCCGGCACTTGATGCATACATCCTTTAATTCATCCGCCATATCCGGCAGGCCTCTGTAGACAACTTCAGTCAGGGGCCCGGGGCCGCAGTAGGCCCCGCACATCCTGCATTTTTTCAGCTGCACCCGGGTCTGCGACCATGTTTCAACCATGCGCACGCCATCCCTGTCCACAATTTTTATGACATCCGTGGGGCAGACATCGGCACAGGCGGTACAGCCGATGCATTTGTCCGAGGGCTCATCATACGGTGAATTAACCTTTGTTTCAGGCCCCCTGGCGATAAAATTGATAACACCGGCGCCGATGGCCTCGTTGCATATACGCACACACAGTCCGCAGAGTACGCACTTTTCCTCAGGAGCCTCAGGCTCCCGGGGGCGTACAAACCGCGACGTTGTCACTCCGTACCTGGCGGCCATTTCTGTAATATATGCAGAGTCCTGGGCCTGGGCCATATAAAGCTCGAGAAGGCCCTGCCGAATCTGTCTGATTTCAGGCGTGTCGGTTTTTACCGTAAGGCCGTCTACTGAGGCGAGGGTGCAGGATGTGGTCATTCCCGGGCGGCCGCCTGCCACAACCTCAACCATGCACAACCTGCAGGCGCCGTAAGGCTCAAGCCCCTCATGATAGCACAGAGCCGGAATATCAATACCCTCTCTGCGCGCGACCTTCAGCACGGGTTCTTTCTCTTCTGCCTGGTATTTTTTGCCGTCGATTATTATTGTTATTGTATTCATAATTACTCTTTCACATCACATCTTAAACAACGTGTAACTTCAACCTTTGCCACTTCGAGAGAATAGCGCCCGGTAACCTCATTAAAGTTACCCCGTCTTTTCCCAGGAGAAATCATGGGCATGGGGTTCCTGTCACCGCCCTGTGGCTCTACCGAGACGTCACTGCTGTAACCGAAGGACTTTAAGAGTTTGTGGGTCCGCTCCTCCGGCATGAGCCGGCCGTCGATTACCTGCGCAAAAAGCTTGCCCTGTCCCATTGAGCCGCTGACAGTATCAGGGCCGGTAACAAGGTCGCCTCCGGCATATATGCCCGGGATATTTGTTTCGAGGGTGAACGGGTCAACCGCAACGGTTCCGTTTTTTGTAACCTGTATGCCGAGCTTGGCGATAAAAGCAGAATCAGGCATCTGCCCGATGGCGGAAATCACCGAATCGCACTCTATTGTGATAGTCTCATCAAGCATTTCAGGGCGTCTCCTGCCCGACATGTCAAAGTCGCCCGGCCTGCATTTTGTAACGGTAATGGATTTGACCCTGCCTTTGGCAGCATGGATCCGTGCCGGGGCAACCAGGGTCATGATGGGGATGCCTTCTTCCTCGGTCTGGCTGATCTCTTCCTCATCCGCCGGCATATCTGATTTTTCGCGCCGGTACAGGATGGTTACATCGGCGCCCTGACGCTTTGCAACTCTGGCAGCGTCTAATGCCACGTTTCCGCCACCGATAACAACGGTTCTGTTGCCGACATCAACGTTTTTGCCCAGGTTTATGTCCCGCAGGAATGCAATCCCGCTCAAAACTCCCTCAAGACCCTCGCCCGTAACCCTCAGGGGCGTTTCCTTATGTGCTCCCACAGCAAGAAAGACCGCGTCATTTTCTTTTTTGAGGCTTTTGAGGCTCTTGTCTCGGCCGATGACGGTGTTGAATTCAAATTGTACGCCGAGTTTTTTGATAAGTTTCACCTCGCGGTCAAGGACCTCCCGGGGAAGCCTGAAATCGGGGATTCCCCAGGCCATCATGCCGCCGGCCTCCGGGTAGGCGTCATACACAACAACACTGTGGCCCAGTCTGGCAAGATAATAGGCGGCTGTCAGGCCTGCGGGCCCTGCGCCGACTACGGCTATTTTTTTATCGGTTTTCTTCAGCTTTCTGGGCCTCACCGTGCGCATCACGTCGTCATGCTCAGCCATGTAATCGGCAACAAATCGGTGCACCTCCCTTGTTGAGACCGTTGCATCCACCTCTGAGCGGCGGCATCTGCTCTGACAGGGGTGGTGGCAGACCCGACCCGTGCTGGCAGGCAGAGGGTTGTCCTGCAGAATAAGCTCGAAGGCCTCTTTGAGTTTGTCTTCCTTTACAAGCGTAAGGTAGCCGGGGATATTCATATGTATAGGGCAGGCATTCTCGCAGGGAGCCAGGAAAAGGTTTGCGCAGGCGCCTGCAGGGCACCTGAGTTGCTTGATATGGCTTTCATATTCACTTCTGAAATAGCGCAACGTTGTAAGAACCGGGTTCGGTGCACTTTGGCCCAGGCCGCACAGGGAAGCCTTTTTGATAAGATTTGCGAGTTCTTCCATTACTGCCAGATCATTAAGCGTACCTTTACCCTCACAGATGTTTGTGAGGATATCCTGCAGGTGCTTCAGCCCTTCCCGGCAGGGAGTACACTTGCCGCAGGACTCTTCCTTGGTAAAGTCAACGAAATACCTGGCAGTGTCGACCATACAGGTGTCTTCATCCACCACGACCATGCCGCCGGAACCCATAATGGAGCCCAGCTTGGTCAGGCTTTCGTAATCTACCGGTGCATCAAAATATTGTGCCGGAATACAGCCGCCGGACGGGCCGCCGGTTTGTACCGCTTTGACCTTTTTTCCCTCCAGCCCGCCGCCACCGATGTCATACAGGAGCGTCTTCAAGGGGGTGCCCAGGGAAATCTCAGCCAGGCCGGCCTGGCTTATCTTGCCCACGAGGGAGAGCACCTTTGTGCCTTTGCTCAAGGCTGTACCGGTTTGATTAAACCAGTCACTTCCCCGGGAAACAATCACGGGTATGTTGCACCAGGTCTCAACATTGTTAATGTTGGTCGGTCTTCCGTACAGGCCTTTTTCGGCCGGAAAGGGGGGACGGGTCCGTGAGCGGCCGGCATGCCCTTCAATAGAGGCAATGAGGGCGGTCTCTTCACCACAGACAAAGGCCCCCGCACCCTTGACGATACTGATATCAAAATCAAATCCTGAGTTAAGAATGTTCCTGCCCAGGAACCCGTATTCCTGGATTTTCTTTATGGCATTCTGGAGCCTCTTAATTGCCAGGGGATACTCTTCGCGGATATAGATAATTCCCTTGTCGGCACCGATCGCGTAGGCGCCGATAATCATCCCTTCAATCAACATACACGGATCACTCTCCATCTCATTTCTGTTCATGTATGCGCCGGGGTCACCTTCATCAGCATTGCAGATAATATATTTTTTATCTCCCTTTGCAGCGCGGGCAAATTTCCATTTCCGACCGGTCGGGAAACCCGCACCGCCGCGGCCCCGCAGGCCCGCTTTCATAACCTCATCGATAATATGTTCCGGCGTCATGGTTGTCAGGGCCTTGAGCAGTGCCGAAAATCCGCCCACAGCGAAATATTCTTGAATATCGTCGGGGTTAATCAACCCGGCATTGCGCAAGACAATTTTGTGTTGCCTGCTGAAAAACGGCACTTCAGCGTAGGGCGTTATATCTGGAAATCCAACGCCGTAGGTTATGTTATTGCCCTTGGTAATGTGATCCCACTTCTCAATTTTGCAGAGCGCTTTCTCCCGGTATACGTCACCTGCAGCCATGTTGTCGATTATTGCCTTTGCGTCCGTTTCATCAACATTATGATACAGTATCATCGGCATGCCGGGCATGCTTACATTGACAATAGGCTCTACCGTACAGTAACCGATGCAGCCCACTTGGGTAAGGGCCACATCGAGTTTTCTTTTTATAATCTCCTCCTGAAGTGCCCTGAATACGGTTTTCGCGCCGGCCGCAATGCCGCAGCTTGCATAGCCGACCGCAATTCTGGGTTTGCCCGGGAAAATCTTATCCAGGCCTTCAGCCTTAACTTTTTTCACATAATCAAGGTTGCTTAATTTCACTTTTCATCCCACTCGTATTTTTTCAATATTTCCGGTAGCTTTTTGGGTGTCATGTATCCATAAATATCGTCGTCTACCTTAACAACCGGTGCCAGACTGCAACAGCCGAGGCAGCGGGTTTTTTCAACGGTGAACAGTCTGTCCTCGGTTGTAACGGACTTTTGGTTTCGTTCTTCAGATTTCACGTTCAACAGGTTCAGAATGGCCGCCAACAGCCGGGGCCCGCCCCGCACATGACAGCTTGTACCTTCACACAGGGTTATTATATGCTTTCCGCGGGGTTTCAGGCTGAATCCGGCGTAAAAGGTACCCACACTGTACAGTTGGGAAAACGGTATGCCCGTCTTTTCACTTACGTATTTCAGCGTTTCTTTCGGGATATAGCCTTCTTCCTCCTGGATCGCTTCCAGGGTGGACATAACCTGCCCGGGTACGTCCGCATATTGGTCAATAATACTGTCCAATCTTTTTGCATCCAGTTTTAAATCTTCTTCCATGTTTACGTCTCGCAGTTAAATTTTGACTCCTGAGCGGGGCATTTCACGCTCCGTCATCTGTAGGATTGTGTGTCATATGGGTGTGTTTGCTGCGGGTTACGTGCACGCAAAAAAAACATTTTCAACCATGAAAGACTTTTGCTCGCGCCGCGTTGCTGCTCAACCTCGTAAACACACAGAACAGTAATAACAGATGGTACCGTACACCAGTCATTTTCCGGGCTCACCGGGTACATTTGGCAAACCGGGAACCCGTCCGGCTTTTGCGCCCACCCTTTGTAGAAAGGCGTGGAAAAATAAAAATTACAAAAATTAGGAGTACTTAATTATACCGAATGGAAATTATTTAAAATAGCAACTATACAGAATAATAATTATTAAGAAAATTAATTATACTAAATAAGAATGCATGTCAACTTTTTTATAGGCGCGCTGATAACTTTGATAAAAATATTGAACTTGACGAAAATTTTATTTATAATCTCAATGTTATTATGTCAGGCTGCCTTATCTTAAGGTGCATTGATTACTCTGTGGAAAATCACAACACACAGAGTTTAGATTTTTCATGCAGTGTGGATACCGTGGCCGGTATTGTCACGGCGCTCTTGCAGGCCGATTTACGTTAATGACCGCAGGCTCAACTGATTCCTGTGGTAAACCAGTTAGGGTGAAAAGCAATGGCACAAAAAATCAATCCGGCACAAAAAAGGATTCCCGTTGCCCGGGTAAACGGCACGGTTATCAACGAATATCAGGTGGAGACGGCCCTTGAGCGGTTGCTGGATCCGTATAAGGACACAAAAGGGAAGGTCAGGCTCTCACAGCCCGAACAGTATGCTGCACGAAAGCAGGTAATCGACAATCTTATTATGCGGGAACTGCTTTTCCAGGAAGGTTCCCGAAAGGGCATGCTCGCCACCGAAGAGGAAATTGCAAAGGCAACGGAGCTCTCCCTGAAGGAATACGGCTCGGAGCAGCAGTTCAAGGCCATGCTGGTCATGAGCGGCTCAAGCCCGGCTGAGTTTCACGATCAGCTTGAAAAGGACATTATTATAAATAAGACGGCAGCATCTATCGTCGAGGGAAAAAAGAAGGACATTACCACCCAGGATGCCAGAAAATATTACAATAAGCATTTAAAAGAGATGCAGGGCCCCGAGGTCCGGAAACTTCTGCACATAATGCTGCCCCTTGACCGTTACGCACCCCCGGAACAGGAGCGGCAGGCCAGAGAGCGTCTGGAAGCAGTCCGCTCAAGCAGCAAAGAATTTGAAAGGATGGTACAGGATGGACCGCCGCCGGGATCGGATATGCGGGCTGAGAATCTTGGCTTTATCATGCGGGGGCAGTTTCATCCGCTCCTTGATTCCGTTGCTTTCAGGATGAAGCAAGGCGAGGTTTCACGGGTGATGAGAAGCGATGAAGGGCTGCACATTATGCTGGTCAAGGCGGTCCTTGAAGAGGGAAAACCCCGGCCCTTTGAGCTCATTGAGGATGAACTCAAGCAGAAGCTGTATGAAATGAACTCCGTGGCAATGATCGATGAGTTTACCGGCAAGCTCAGGAAAAAAGCGCATATTGATATTCTCGACCGGATTGCAGAGAGCAAGCTTGAGCAGGAGCAGCCTGAAGAGTAGCGGGTAAACGGTCCGTGATTATTAAAAAGCCCTTCTTGTGAAGGGCTTTTTTTGTCTGATTAAACCGTCCTGGATTTTTCGGTACCGCATGGTGTTTTAATGTTCCCCGCCGCCGACGATGAGGCCGAACCAGAACTCATCTCCGTCCTGCACGACGGTCCGGAGCCCATCGGGGAAGTCCTGCTTCCACTGAATACGTTTCTTGTTGAGATAGATATTCGGGGTTTTAAACGGACGCCCGTCCAGGGTTCCTGCAGCATAGACATGGCGGCCGAAACCGTCGCCATACTTGTTGATCATAAAATCAAGGAAAGCTTCAACGGTCATGCGGTCGGGGATCGTAACCGTTTCTTCGTCCTTTTTGGTGGCGCTGAGAACATTTACAAAGTACTTGCAGGTTACGTTTGGCATTGGGTATTCTCCATGTTCTGCCGCTGTTTTCGAGTTTTTAAAATGCACAGTATCATAATAAGACCTGCATTTCTTGTCAACTCATAATTTGGATCCGGGTACATTAACCGGGTAAATTAACATGTTGACATACTAAATATAAATATGTTAAAAAAATTGTCTATTTAGCTGTCATAAAATATAGACGAAGGTTTTCCGAGCCCTGACGTTAGGGCCGAAAAGGCTGAACATGCTTCAGCCCGCCGCTATTTGCAAAGGAAGCCTGAAAGGACTAACGTGTGCCTTTCAGGCTTTTTTTATAGGGTTTTTATGTAAGGGGTACAGGAGATCTTATTTTAAAGAAACGAAAGGAGGTGTTACCTGCGACGTAGCTGCTTCCGGGAAGGAAGCAAAAAACTATTACCTTTTTTTACGAACTTTTCTTATGTTGACCCGTTTGAAAGGAGGGTAACTGACGATGAGTAATGGTAAAGTCTTGGTGTACAATAATGAAGTGTGTACGGGCTGCAGAAGCTGTGTGGTCGGCTGCTCACTCTACCACGATGGGGAATGCGGCAAAGTGCTTTCCCGCGTGGCTATTGTCAGAAACGAGCGGTTCGGTGAATCCTTTGTGGTAGGCTGTGATGCCTGTACAGACGCACCCTGTGTAGCTATCTGTCCTACCGGCGCATGCGCTATTGACCATGAAGCAGGGATCGCCAAAATTAATTCAGACAAATGTATCGGCTGTAAAGAATGTGCAATGGCTTGTCCTTTCGGTGCAATCAACATGCATTACAAGACAGGCAAAGCCTTTAAGTGCGATTTGTGCGAGGGAAGAGAAGAAGGTCCGGTTTGTGCCGACTGGTGTCCCAGCGGAGCAATCACCTACACATCTCCCAACATCGCTTTCAAGGCCAAACGCAGAGAGAAACTTACCGAAAGACTAAAAGCCGCTAAAGTTGGAGAGGAGGGATAAGCTATGTACGGATGGGCAGGAAAAAGACTCCGTGTTGATTTTACCACGGGCGAAATTATTAGTGAACCGTTGTCATATGAATACAGACGCAAATGGGTCGGCGGACGCGGATTCAACTCCGATGTTATTTACAATGAGGTACCCATTGACCTTGATCCCTTTGATCCCGAAGCGCGGGTATGCCTGGGCGTCGGCCCCGTAAGCGGCAGCGCAGCACCCTCAACCGGCCGCGTGACCGTTACCTGTAAGAGCCCCCTGACCGGTGGTTTCGGCGATTCCAACATGGGCGGCCACTGGGGAGCAGAGATCAAGTATGCCGGCTGGGACCAGGTTATTTTGCAGGGACGCGCAAAGAACCCGGTATATCTCTGGATTGACGACGACAAGGTGGAAATTCGCGATGCCAGCCATCTGTGGGGCAAGTTCCCCCGGGAGGCGGACCAGATGATCAAGGAGGAACTGGGCGATGAGGACATTCACATCGTCATGATCGGTCCTGCCGGCGAGAACATGTGCCGGTTCGCATGTGTGTTTAACGACGTATGGCGCGCAGCAGGCCGGACAGGAACCGGCGCCGTCATCGGCTCCAAGAACGTGAAGGCCATTGCCACACGGGGTTCCGGCACCGTAAACGTCGCCGATCCCAAGGCGCTGATGGATTGCTGCGACAGGCTCCGCCAGGCGTTCAAGGACGACCCCATGAAGATGGGCCTCTATGAATTCGGAAGCCTCTGCCTTATTAATGTCGCCAACCGCGACGGATGGCTGCCGTGGAGAAACTTCCAGGGCGGTGCTCACCCGCTGGCCAACAACCTGTCGGGTGAAACCCACGCGGCGACCGTTCTCAAACACCGCGAAGGCTGCTATGCGTGCCCCATCAGCTGCGGACGCTTTACCCAGATCAGGGACGGCAAATATGCCGGCGAGGAATTCGGCGGACCCGAATACGAGCACGCTGTTCCCACCGGCCCCCGCATCGGCATCATTGAAGACGCAAACGACATCTGGCACAACGCATGCCTGACCAACGACTACGGCATGGACGGTATCGAGACCGGCGGCGTTATCGCCAGCGCAATGGAATGGTATGAGAAGGGCCTCATCACCACAAAAGAGACCGGCGGTCTTGAGCTTGAGTGGGGCAACGCAGAAGTTGTTGATCAGCTCATCCCCATGATTGCAAAACGAGAAGGCTTCGGTGACATTCTTGCCGACGGCGCAGACAGGGCCTCAGATAAACTCGGGCTCGGCAACGATGGTCATTACTACACCATCACCACCCGCGGCCTGACCCTGCCGGGCGATGACCCCCGCGGTCTCGGATTCGGCTACGGTCTGTCATTCTCCGTGGGTACCCGCGGCGGCTGCGACCACCTGCGCTCCCTGTGCTGCCTGGAGCTTTCCGGCGCCCTGTATCCGGGCCTCAACACCAAGCTCCTCGGAGACGAGCGCGGAAACAAACCCATCACCACCGCCAACAAGCCCTACATGGTTTACTATGAAGAGAACCAGAAGGCGACGACGGACTGCCTCAATGTCTGCTGCTTTACCACACACTGGTCATACGCAGTGCTGACCCCCGACCAGGTCGAGTACTTCAACGCAGTAACCGGCTGGGACTTCAGCGAAGAAGATTTTCAGGAAGTCGGCGAGCGGGTCTACAACCTTGAGCGTGCTTACTGGAACAGGCTGATGTCCGGCTCCCGGGAGGACACGGTACCCGAGCGTTTCGTGAAGGAGCCCATGCCCCAGGGCGTGGACTATCAGACAAATGTCGGCGTGACCTTCCCGCTGAGCAAAATGCTCAACCAGTACTACAGGTACCGTGACTGGGATGCCAAGACAGGGTTCCCCACCGACCGGAAGCTGAAACAGCTCGGGCTCGACTACGTGGCGAAGGACCTTGCTCCGCTGCGGGCTAAATACCTGTCAGAGGCTGAAAAGAAAAAGAAGAAATACTATTACTAAAATTAATCCTGGTTAATTAGCTCTGAAAGGAGGTCAGATAGAATGGCTGTTTTGACAAAAGCACAGGCCACCAAGCTGGTGGAGTTGGACGACAAGATGATTGATGTCCTTGACGCACTGAAGGATAAAAAGATCATTGATGCTAAAGAGTACAGAACTTCTCTGCTTGAGGGCTATGCAACGCTGGTTAAAAAACTTCAAGAAAAGAAGATCATTACAGCAAAGCAGGCCAAAGAATCGATTAAAACCGGTTTTGATTATCTCCTGCCGACGTTGGCCGAGTAGCAATCAACAAAAAAGGCCTGCAGCTTTCGGGTTGCAGGCCTTTTTTTATCTGTCCACACAGTGCCCTTTTTTATGCCGCCCCGGGGCGGTTTCGCAGCAATTCCAGCACTCCCCACCAAAACCCCACGGCGTAGCCGCACTGCTGAATCACACACACCAACGGTGCCAGGAAAAGCAGTTTCGGGCTTTTTGTTTTTCCCAGGGCGAGGATGCCCAGCACAGCGAGAAAAACGCAGCCGGCTGCAACGAAGAAGAGAAAAAAGGATGAAAACGGATCTCCTGTTGCAGAAAGTGCAGCGGCCGGAACGCCGATTCCCAGCCCCGCGGCCGGCAGCACATGCAGCGGTTCAAGCAGCCGGGGGTGCAGGCGTGCAAGGGTTACCCGTGCTTTGCCCATGCGGAGCACCTGGGTGAAAAACTGCTTTAGGGTGGCCCGTCTCTTGTGGTAGACCCGTGCCTCGGCGTTATATACCAGAAGAAATCCCCTATTTTTAATCCTGAAGCTCAGCTCAACGTCCTCCCCGTGGTACAGCGGTTTAAATCCCCCGGTGCTTTCAAAGGCGGCGCGCGATATTGCCATATTGAAGGTCCGGGGATAAAAGCGGGCAAGTTTCTTCCCTTTTTTTCCACGCAGCCCCCCGGTTGTAACGGTGGATGTCATGCAGAAATGAAGGGCCCGCATCAGCGGTGTGTCCCCCGGGTCTTCCGCCTCAGCACCGCCCACGGCCCCGACGTTGTGCCCCTGCAACGAGTCGAGCATTTTTTCGAGCCAGTCCGGAAAGGGGCGGCAGTCCGTGTCCGTAAAAGCAAGAAACGGTGCCCGTGCCATACGCATGCCCCGGTTGCGTGCTTCGCCGGGGCCCGTGTTTTGCTGACGGCAAAACCGGATATCAAGACAGCATGTTTCAGGAAGGGATTTAAGGCAGTGCAGGGTGTCGTCGGTTGAGCCGTCATCAACGATAACAACTTCAAACTGCTGCTTCGGGAGTGTCTGCCGGTTAAGGCAGGCTATGAGACCACGGAGTTCGTCGCTGCGATTAAAGGTGGGAATAACAACCGATATGAGCGGCGGTTCCGCGTCAGTGTTCGTTAAAGCCATGGGTGTCCTTTACAACCGAATTTGTTTCTTTTGGCGAGGAAAACACAATAAGCTCTCCCAGGAGTCCGAAGAAAATGAACTGAATGCCGATGATCATGAGAAGGGTCCCCAGCAGCAGCAGCGGGCGGTGACCGATGTGCTGTCCTGAAAACCACAGCACGGCCAGGTAGGTATCGATCAGAAAACCGACTATTGCCAGTCCAGCGCCCAGTCCGCCGAAAAGATGCAGCGGCCGCTGTGTGTACTTGGTAAGAAACCGGATGGTTAAGAGGTCAAAGAAGCCTTTAAAAAGCCGTTCGGTACCGAATTTTGATGTGCCGTATTTCCGCGACCCGTGGTTGACGATTACTTCCCCGATTCTGAACCCCTTCCAGCCGGCAAGGGCAGGTATGAACCGGTAGATTTCACCATACAGGGTGAGCGCCTCGGTGACCTCCCTGCGGTATGCTTTCAGGCCGCAGTTGAAATCATGTATGTTGATCCCGGTAATGAGTGATGTGCAGAAATTGAAGATTCTGGAAGCCACCTTTTTGCCCAGGGGATCTTTTCGCTTTTTTTTCCATCCTGACACAAGATCACATCCATCGTCCAGGTGGGCCAGGAGTTTCGGGATTTCTTCGGGCAGGTCCTGCAGGTCGGCATCAAGGGTAATAACTGTTGTACCGGTGCAATATTTAAATCCCTGTGAAAGGGCATATGACTTACCGAAGTTTTTTCTGAAATGTATTATCTTGACCCTTTTATCTTTGTCGTGCAGGCCTTTCAGCACACCCAGTGTCCCGTCAGTGCTGCCGTCATCGATGAATATGAGTTCATATGCATCCGTCATTGAAGAAAGGGTAGCCGTCAGGCGCCCGTAGAGCTCTGTCAGGCTTTTTTCTTCATTGAAGCATGAAATGACTGCACTGAAAGCCAGCAATGTGTCGAACTGCTTTCCCACGTCCCCTCCATGATACAGACTGCGATGGTTGTTTGCTTTACAAATAGGTTAAAAAAATATAGCATAAAACATTTTGATGAACAATCTGTTTCGGCACCCCGATTTGGTATAACCTGCCGGGCCGGGGTGAAAGCCTTAGCGGTTGCTTTTTACAAAAAGGAAATGCCCTGGTGAAGAAGGACACTGCTTTCACGCTGCTGATCGTTTTGTGTTCACTGGCGCAGGTCGGCCTGTCCGGTGTGCTCCTCAACAGTCTCAGCAACATCGATAACTGGTCTGCGGTGTATGCTGAAGACAGCACAGGGTATCTGCTGGCTGCGGACTATTTCCGCGGCAGTGCTGTTGACGCCGAGGACGTCCCGCTTCTGCGATACAGGCTGTTCAGCCCGGCAATTCCATTGCTTGCCGCCCTTGTCGGGAACATGACGGGAATTCCAGCGGCATTTCTTATCATAAATATCGTCTTATGGAACCTTGCCGCCCTTCTTTTTTACCGGCTCCTTAAAACGCTCCTGAAAGATCAGCTGTCCGCTCTGTGCGGCGCTGTTATGCTGACAACATCCCTGCCCGTTGCCCAGTGGGGGCTGCCGGTAATGGTTGATATGGGGGCATATTTTTGTGCCGGGTGTGTATTCTTTCTATACTTTTGGGTCAAGGAGAGGCGTCCCCCGGCAACCGTGCTGTACGGTGTTGTTATAGGCTTTGCGGTGCTTACCAAACCAACCCTGCTGAGCCTGCTGCTTTTTGCCGGGCTGTGCTTTTTGCGGGACAGAGCACCGTTACGAGGGTGTGTTGTCGTGCTTGCCGCGCTTGGTGTTATTGCCGGGGCGTACAGCCTGCTCGGCCTTTCCATTGCCGACTTTACACCCTACGGCGTACCGCGGCACAGGGGGATTGTTTACCTTGTTTCTGCGGCTTTCTTCTGCTTTCACTGGGGATGGTACTTCTTGTTTATCGGCTGGCGACAGCAGCGCAGTTATACCGGTGTATATATGCTGTACCTCATTGCATTCGGTGTCCCCTACGTGCTGTTTGTCCACAATCCGCGTCTTTTTTTTCTGTCCTATCCCGCTGTTATCCCCTGCATCGTGGCAGGCATCCGCCAGGTGTTCCCTTCGGCAAGAAGAACGCTGTGGGCTGTGGCGGCATATGCTGTAACATCAAACATAGTAACCGTGCTGCACCTGTATGTCATGAGGACCCTGAAGGTGAGAGATGTGGAATCCCTGCAGGCAGTGATCTTCAGCTTTTTCGGTATGTCGTAACAGCGTGTGTTGTGCGGCAGGCCCGAGAAGTGCATGCACGGGCAAGGAACTACACGCTGCGGGTTACTCAGCCCGGGGTTCGAGAAGACCTTTGAGAAAGGCGGCCATGGTGTTGATGTCTGATGTCATGAGCTCGGTCTCACCAGGGCTCATCCCGGCAAGCTGCTTTTCCAGCGTAGTATAAGCCGGCAGCGCCGCGGCAATTGATTTTTGAAGCATATTTGCCGTGTTGTCATCATCGGTTTCCAACGGCCCGCGGGAAGAGGCGTACTGGGTGCTGAACAAGATGCCCACCTTAACGCTGAAATAGTTCAGGGTTGAGTTGATTTGTATTTCAGTCCCGTCGCTGTAATTCGAGATGATTGTCCCCAGGCTTGTTTGCGTGCCGAGGCCCAGGGTAATCATAAGCGGAGGCAAAAGATAGGTTGTCAGGAGCTGCGGTACGACATTGTCGGGAACCGATATATACAGGCCGGAGTTGAAGCCCACCTGCATACCGCTGTCGGAGACAAGGCCGCCTGTTCCGGTTTCTGCACCCATCATGGTATTGTCGGCAAAAACCTCATTGTCAAGTTCCAGCATGAGGTTCCATCCATCAAGCGCATACACACTGACATAGGGATAAATGCCGACCGTCGTAACCACAATACCCACAAATGTCAGGTAATCAAAAACAATGTCGTTTTTTTCTACTGCCCGTGCCGGCGACAGGGGGATCATGAAGCAGAAGCAGGCAACCAGAAGAACACAGAATAGTTTTTTCATCACGGTTTTCCTTTTATTATGTTAGCTGTCGTTATGAGGTGTTCAGAAAAAGATATTATACCACGTTACCGGGAATTTGGGTATTGAATTAGTAAATAAAAAATAAATTTCGTCATAAGTCAAGGTAAAAAGAACAGGAAGAAACAGGCAGTCTGATTATAATCCGAAAAAGCATTCTGTTTATGAAAGGACCTTTTTTGCGGTGAGAACGAAATAATGGACTGCAAGCCCGGCCAGGAATCTAGGCCCCATATTGGCAGCAGCGAGATGCCGGGGTGGAAGTTGCCGAGGGTCTCCTGGTCACCACGGCACAGACCATCGCCAACGCGGTGAGCAATGCCATAGGCTCTCCCATACGGGAAATTCCCATCACTGCCTCACGGGTATTGCGGGCCCTCAAAGAAAAAGACAGAGCAGCAAAACTGTCCTAACCGGACCCATGATCGTGCCGCATATGCCCCGACCTTTGTCGGGGGAGTATCACGCAACATATAAGGACTGATTAAGTATTGCATCGGGGAAACTCAAAAACCTGGCTCTTTCAATATCAATCCTTACTAAAAACATTTCAGGGATATCCTGATTTAATCCCGCCTCCTGCAGATCCTGCCTGGCAGCAAGATTTATTATACGGCAGCCCTCTGCATAGGCAGGATCGCTGGGCTTTACAATTACAGCCCGGCCCCAGACCTGCAGCCCCTTGACAGACTGAAAACCCGTATACCCTCCGCAAACAGTAACCGCCACCCGGGCGTTCTCCATGATGTTATGCATTTTTCCGCCACCTTCAGTCAGGAAGTAGATTTTCAGATCTCTGCTTTTGTAACGAAGTATTGTAGCCCGGGGAAAATCATTCGAACAGGTTGCCAGGGTGCAGATACAGTTTTCCTCAAGAAATGTTTTTATGCAGTCTTTTAATTCTTTCTCTGACAGATTGGTGACCTCCCGGTTCAGGTTTGAACTAAAATCTTTTGTAAGCCTTTTATCATAGGCTTTTTCTAAATTTTCGATTCTTGAATTACCCATAATACCTGTCTCCATAAAAAAAATAAGCGTTTCTAGGACTTTCTGCCGACAACTATCTTGCAGTTCAGATAGGTTTCGCCACGGGCTTTGAGCGGTTTTGTGCTGATTTTCTTAAATCCCGCCTCTTTCATCCACGTGCGTATTTCTTCAACCGTCCTTGAATCTCCTGTGTTTCTTTCAATCATCAGTTCAAGGGAAAAAATTGCCGGAAAAAGGGGGCCGGTCCGGTCCTTGTTAAGCATCATTTCATTAACTATCACAACTCCTTCGGGCTCAAGTGCGTCGAATGTCTTCTGCAGAAGTATCCTGCATTCCTGTTCATCATAGGCGTCGAGAATGGTGGAGATCAATGCAACGTCCGCCCCGCGGGGTAGGTCGGCTGCAAGCAGATTGCCCTCCATGACCCTGACTTTCTTTGCCGTTTTATAGTACCTGATTCTGTCCCGGGCTACGGCGCACACCCGGGGAAGATCAAAAACAACAGCTTTGAGATGGGGATTCGCCTTAACCGCCATGATTGAAAAAATTCCTGTCCCCCCGCCTGCATCAAGCAGCAGCTTGTGGCGTGAAAAGTCGTAAATTTCGGGCAGGCACACTGCCTGTCCGTAGCTGAAGGCCTCCTGTGCCAGCATAATCCGGCGCACCAGATCCGGCGGGCTTCCGTCGATCACGCCCCATTGTTCGTTCCTTTTTTTCGGCTCCCTTTTAAAGAGGGGCAGTGCGTGGTTTTCACGTACAACCGTTTCGTAGTCGTCCCATGCGGTATATACCTCGTTCAGGATGCTTACATAATCACCGAAATACTCCCCCCGCCCCTTTACCAGGAACGTGTCGGCAATTTCAGTGTTGTGAAAAGCGCCGTTTTCCTTTTTCAAAAGACCGAAGGCTACCATGGCATTGAGCAGCCGGCAAACAGAACGGGGTTGCAGTTTCAGCTTCTCTGCAACGCGCTCACCGGAGAGAGGGTTTCGTGCCAGCAGCGTGAAGATATGAAGATCGTTTGCAACAAACAGTGCTTTGCTGACCTGGAACGCCATGGCCATCTCCCAAAGGCGGTCCTTATTAATTTTTTTGTTTGTCATGACTTCCCTTCATGTAAGAACTTTCTCGTTTTTTATTGCATTCACTGTATATGCCGAGCATGACAGGCGCAACACCGTATGGTGTCGTCTCAGCAATGAGTTGTTTTTCTTTGTTTATTCCAGGCTGAATAAAAGGCCAGACAAGAACTGCACACATGAGCGTATGATACCACCCAGGGCAACGGGAGGTTAACACTTCCTGAAACCGGTTTGATGTGTTTGCAGCCTACCTGTCCGCGGCGTCAAGCAGCAGGGCCTTCAGTGACTCGTAATCATCATCATCCTGCAGGTTGTGCTGGGTCAGGTTGAATACGTCTGCTGCAGCACCCTGCCGGTCGAGGATGACCACATCCCGGTAGGTGACCTCCCATGTTCCCCACCAGTCGGCCTCTTTCGTGTCCTGCAGCCAGGGCAGATCACTGATCGCGATAACGGCCTTGTTGTTTCCGTACCCAAAGGCGTTAATCCCGAGAATTTTTATCCCTGCCTCAGGGTGGTCCGCATCAAACATTTTCTGCATGTCGTCCAGGCGTCCGAGCTGAACGCGGCAATACCCTCACGTTGAATGGCCGAAATACCATGCTGAAATAAAACCGCTGTAATCCTCAGGCAGAACGTACTGATTAAAGGTCGGGGAGGTATCGTTGACATCAAGAAGCGCACCTTCACGGTATGATGGGTCCGGATCACCAACCGCTTCACAGCCAAGCAGCAGTGCCGCAATAAACAGCAATGTACAGGCTCGCTTTTTCATAGTGAATCCCTGCCGTTGAATTTATGTGCGTTCCCAGGTAACATTAAAGATCCCTTCACGTGCATTTCTGTACCTGATTCTGTCGGGGATGATCTCAATAATACGGTAATGGAAAGCTTGGGGAAGATCCCCGGGCTCAAGTTTCCGTGTTCCCCGTTTTATGTTCATCCTTTTCAATGCCTGGCTGAACTGATCGGGGTCCTTTCTTATGCTGTACACCTTTGCTTTGCCCCATGCCTGGAGGCCCTTGTCCCCGAAGAAATCCTTTTTAACCTCATACGGTTCGGCAATAGAAAAGGAAACATTGCGGTTTTTCTTCAGGTTGTCGAATTTGCCTCCTCCCTCGGAAAGAACATACACAGTAAAGCCGTCTGCATTGTAGCCCAGCGGTGTTGCCCGGGGCCTGCTCTGCTTGCATGTACATAAATGGAGAACCTGGTTCCGCTTAATAAACTTCTTGATGTCCCGTTCATATGATGCGGTTGATGTGTACTTTTTAAACCTGATGCCTGCTTGCCTAAAAACGGGAACAGCAAAATCCGGAACCGGCTTATGCTTTATCTTCGACATGGTTTTTCTCCTTTATGAATGTAATGGAACTGTTATCAAGAAACGCTATGACATCTGCTCCTCAATTGACGGGCATTCGTGATCTGAAAATCTGCCTGCCGCGGCAAGATCATCGGCGATGTCGGAAAGCCATATCTCCCGAGGCCGTTTGCGTGTCGGCAGACCCACAGGAGAACAGCCATGCCGCGGTATGCATGGATTCCCGCTCCGACCGAACTGCTCTGCGGGTTTTTTGGCTATTATTGTTCGCAGAACCCCCTGCTCCGCACAGGGATGCAAAAGGAAATCCCGCTTTTGAGGGACCGCACAACAAAGCCGGCCCTCCGGGGCCGGTTGTTTACGTGCATCGTTTGATCTTAAAACAGCATTCACTGTCACCTGAGGGCATGTGTTTTACCCGCTCCCATTTGGCAACCTTGTATTGTTCTCCCAGTCGGCAGTCCATATCACAGACAATCGAACAGGGATCGGGAAGCTTGCGTTTTCTTGTTGCATCAAGATGGGGGCAGCGCTCAAGATGTTCATACCAGACCGGCTCACCGTCCTCCTCGGTTTTCTCGATCCATATTTTCCATCCCATTGCAGGAAACATGTCGATCTCATACATCATGATATCGCCGATGTCCTTTCCCTCAAACAATTTGGTCCTCCGCTTGAAGTTTACTTCAAAAATATCCTCATACATCTTTCGCCCCTTTTCTTCCCCGTATACAGCGACAATGTCCTGATAGAGCAGGGGGAGTTTTAATGCTATGATCTCTACGAGCATGTCCCGCTGCTTTTCTATGGGCATTTCTTTCCCTATGGCTTTTTCCATCCGTTTCTTCCTTTCTTAATAGTGAATTTATGTTCGTTGAATCACTCCCTTTATCATGACTTCTCCCATTCACAAGAGGAGTCACCCGTGGAATAAGCATGGTAATAAGCTGATGTACCTTTTTAACGTTTGTTGTGGAGAAGAAAAGATGGTGATTATTGTTTTTTACAAACTTGACTTACATATACTTTTAAAATACATTTTAAATAACTTCGTAATATTTTCCAAACTTTTTATTAAAAATTCAGGGGAAGAATGGTACTTTTTTCACCCCCGGTCCATACGAGCAGTCACGTTGAATCTTTATTGTTCTTATACTCATCCGCTCAACAACAGTAAGGGGGAACGATGATAATCGACATACACAACCATTTGAGTCCTCAGAACAGTCCTTACCGCCTGCCTGCAGACATGTATCTTCAGGCAATGGATGAGGCAGGGGTTGACAAGGCAGTGATTCTCGGGAAAGATTACGGCAGACTCGGCGACAGCCAGGACGCTAATCTGGCTGATGAGGACACGGCAGACTTTGTCGGTTCGCACCCCGACCGGTTTGTCGGATTTACCGCCGTGCATCCCGACCGCAACGAGAAAGAAAACCTCGAGCGGCTGGAGCGGGCTGTGGGTGCCCTTGGTTTGCGCGGCGTAAAGCTCAATCCCGCTTCCGGATTTTATCCCAACGATAAACGGCTTTACCCGGTGTATGAAAGGGCGGCTGAACTGGACATACCGGTTGTGGTGCATTCGGGCATTAAACCGCCTTCAGAGGGGACCCGGGTGAAGTACTGCAATCCCCTTGATCTTGATGATGTCGCCGTTGACTTTCCCCGCCTGAAACTCATTATTGCTCATGCCGGATATCCCTGGGTGGATGAAGCGGTACTTGCCGGGCTGTATGCCGAAAACGTGTTTGCCGATATATCAACATTAAACCAGATAGAGGACGTCATGGGATGTGCGGTAATAGAGCCCACCCTGAAAAAATTATATCAATCACTGGGGGCAGGCAGGATAGTGTTCGGTTCTGACGGCATTTTTAATTTTGATCCCCTGATCACTGCGGTAACACAGGCTGATTTTCTTTCAGACAGTGACAAGGAGAAGGTTTTTTATAAGAATGCGCAGGGGATTCTCGGGCTGTAGGCAGGCTTTCACCGTGGTGCGTTTCCGCACCATATGATTTTTAAGCGGTACTTAGGATAAACAACAGCAGTGGAAATAACCATGGATTTTTTAGAGCTTATTAAATCAAGAAGAAGTATACGGATGTTTGAAAGCATGATGTGTTTCTTTGACGCCCCGGTCGGCGTCTATTTTGTTACCTACAAACAGGACAACAACCAGTATCTGCTGAGCACGGCTGCTGCACTGGAGAATTTCTTATTGGCAGCCCGGGCGCGGGGCCTGGGGACCTGCTGGCTCCATATGACTATTGTCTGTGAGCAGGATATAAAAGAGTATCTCGGAATAGCCCACGACAAGATGCTTTTGGGCGGCGTGGCCCTGGGATATCCTGCTGATGATTCTGCATTTAATACGTTCACGAGGACTCGTGTTTGCGTAGATGACATTACAACCTGGCGGGGTTTTTGAATTCTTTTATAGTCTTAAGCATAGGAGGTTTAATATGGCGATTATGGAGATACCAGAAGAGCAGCGGGACAAGATGATTGAGGGGATGATCACTATCATCGGCCGGGAGAGGATACATCCCACCCGGGAAGAACTTGAACAGGAAATCATCGATTATCTCGGCAAGAAGCAGCCCTGCACACTGGCCACCTGCGGCAGTGACGGCGTTCCCCGTGTTTCGGTGGTTGATTACGTGCATGACGGTCTTACGCTGTATATCATGACCGAGGGGGGAGGCAAGCTGAAGAACCTCAGGGAAAACAACAGGGTCGGCGTGGGGATCGGCACCTCGGCCAAAACAATGAAGTCAGTCAGGGGGCTGAATATCTCCGGCACCGCCGATGTGTTCACCGATGATGATCCCGAGTTTGCCGCGGCACGAGAGCTGTTCAAACCCATGCTCGATGAGGTAGAACAGCTGACAGGCAAACCGGCAAAGATGCCCAAAGGGATAATGAAGCTGATCCGTGTGGTCCCGTCAAGGATCGTCTATTTTCATTACAACAAGGGGATCGGAAACGAGATCTGGGAAGCCGGCCCGTAATCCGGTATTACCACAAAGGAGACAGGTTATGAGAACAGTCAGGTTGGGAAGGACAGGCCTTGAGGTAACGCGCTGGGGGCTTGGCGGGATCCCTCTTTCTACCATCATGGGGGGCAATACCGAGGAGGCAATAGACGGGGTTATTCACGGGGCCCTTGATTACGGCATAAATTTCATCGACACCTCACGGGTGTATATGGATTCCGAGACAAATATCGGTAAGGTTATGAGGACAAGAAGAAAAGAGTGTATGCTTGCCAGCAAATGCTACCGCCGGAAGGCAGATGAGGTGATGGAAGATCTTGAGGAGAGCCTCATGCAGCTTGAAACGGATAAAATCGAGCTGCATCAGGTGCACGCCCTCAAGCCCCATGAGGTTGACGCGGTTATGGAAAAAGGGGGGGCCCTTGAGGCATTTAAAAAGGCAAAAGGGCAGGGGATGATTGACTGGATAGGCGTTACCAGTCATCACGTGCAGGTTCTTATCGACCTGATCAAGACCGATGAGTTTGATACGGTTATGTTCCCGTTTAATGTGATTGAGCGGGAGCCGGAAAAGGAGCTTCTTGATTTGGCACGCGCACGGGACATCGGTACCATCGTGATGAAACCCCTGGCGGGCGGGGCGATCAGGAACATTGAAAAGGCATTCAGGTTTTTCAACGCCTATCCCGTTGATCTTATCCTCAACGGCGTTTCCAACATTTCCGAATTTAACCACAATATGCGCTGTGCAGAGGCACCCGAAACCCTGACAATCCCGGAGCTTGCCGCCTTTGAAGAAGAGGTTTCATCCCTGGGAAAAGATTTTTGCCGGCGCTGCAGCTACTGCGAGCCCTGTCCCAATGACCTGCATATTCCCGACATGATCCATGTTTTCTGGCAGTCGGTACACGGCATGACATACGACGAGCTGCCTCCAGAAAAAAAGGAGGTCGGCAAGAACCTGCTGGTCTGGCTCGAAGCCTGCGAGGAGTGCGGGACCTGTGAAGAGCGCTGCCCCTACAGCCTTCCCACCATTAAGCGCAAGCGGGAGCTGGTGGAAATGTTTTCAGGAAAATAGAATGTACACATGATAACAGTCAATGAAAGGAACTGCCATGCCAAATAAACCTAATCCCAGCGAAGCGCTTTTTAGGAAACGGTTTGCAGCATTTAAAAAGCTGTCGGAAGAATTAGGGGAACAGGGCGCCCTGGAAAGGATGTTTGACGGGTATCCTGAAAAACACCGCAAAAGGATGGGACAGTATATTGATACCACCACCCTTGCAGAGGGATTCAGAAATGCAATTTCAGAGTTTAACTCCGGGGGATGGGAGATGGAGGTGGTGGACCTTTCCAACAAGGGGGTGGATGCGGTGCTGGAAATCCAGAAAGTGTGCCCCGCGGAAGATGTATGCAAGGAGTTCGGCTATGAAAAGCCCTGCTTCCTGGTCTGCGACATCGACGGGCAGGCAACAAAAGAGGTCTTCCCCGAGATACGGGCCCGCTCATTGTGCACCCAGGCAGACGGCGCATGCGTCTGCATGTTCATGTTCGAACGGGAGCCCATAGGGAAGCAATAGGTACGCAGTTGTTCGATATGAACGGGGGGGACATGAATAAAAACAACGTTTTATTGTTCTTTCTTCTTTTGTGCGTCACAGCCGGCATCACCTGTTCCCAAGTCCCGGATGAAGCTGACTTTGGGAGCACCGGCTGTGCTTCCGGCGGTGATATGTCCACCGGAGTTTACTTCATTACATCACAGGATGTGGAACGGGTCTACTATCTAAAACTTCCTGCAGGCTATGATTCAACGACACCGTACCCGCTGATTTTTGCCTTTCATGGAGCCGGGGGGAACTATACGGCATTTACTGAGAATACGGTTTATGACCTGCACGCCGTTGTAGGCGAAGAAGCCATTCTGGTGTATCCCAACGCGTATTCCCATACCAGCGATTTTCCGCGATGGGACTATAATGAGGACCTGGTTTTTTTCGATGACCTGTACAACGAGCTTGCACTGAATCTGTGCTTTGACACCCGCAAGGTGTTTGCCGTGGGGCACAGCGACGGGGCAGGTTTTGCAAACGCCCTGGGGTGCCGCAGGGGAGATGTCCTCCGTGCAATTGCCCCTGTTGCCGGCGGCCTCCTGGAGTATTCTGATTGTATCGGTCAGGTCGCTGTTATACAGGTCCAGGGCGCTAATGATGTCTATGTTCCGCCGGGGATGGTGAAGCCCGGGCGGGACTACTGGATAGCAATAAACAGCTGCAGCAAGGAGACAACAACCCCGGGAAGCTATCCTGCATGTGAGGAATACGGCGGGTGTGACACCGATTTTCCCGTTCAGTACTGTGAGCACGACGGGGGTCATGAATGGCCCGGTTTTGCCGGAGCGGCAATCAAGAATTTTTTCTCGCGCCTTCCAGACGCCGAACCCTCACGTCAGGGCGGCACGGGAAACGCAGATGGGTATGCACAGGGGGAGATCAGTTTTAAAATACAGTATCCGGCTGATTTTGTGGGAACCCCCTATAAACTTGCCCTGTCCCTCTATCCCTATGATACGACCCAGCCCCTGTATGTCGCGCCGTCATATATTTTAAATCCCGACGTTCCCCTTGGTGAATACCGGCCTGGCGAAATTAGTGAATACAATAATATTGCTATTAACCTGCTGGGGGTTGACTATGGGGATTACGCGCTGTCGGTAGTGGTGTATGTCGACGGCAGCAACTATCCCATACCCACAACGGGAACGGATTATACCGGGCTGCAAAATATTACCCTGGACGACACGGTCATTGTGGTCGAGCAGCCCTTTGAGCTTGAATTTGTGGATTCCTTTTAGATGGTACTCATTATTGAGGGAACCAGCGTTATACTATTCAGACGATGCTGTAGCGGGCGGCGCGGGCACGTAGAAAAAAAGGATAAAGGCACGGCCTATGGAGTTAACGTTAAAGGTGAACGGAACGTTGCACAGCGTTGATGTCGATCCAGGCAAACCCCTTTTGTGGGTTCTGCGGGAAGATGTGGGTCTCTGCGGTACAAAATACAGCTGCGGAATAGGGCTGTGCGGCAGCTGCAGCGTCCTTGTTGACTTCAATTCCCAGCACTTCATGCACCCTTGCAGTCGAGGCCGTGAACGGCAGGGAGATAACCACCATAGAAGGACTGGATGACGAGCTGGTGCGTACGATCAAGGCGGCCTGGATTTCTGAAGGCGTGTCCCAATGCGGCTACTGCCAGCCGGGACAGATCCTCAGGGCATACTACCTGCTCTTGCACAATCCGGAACCCTCAGAGGGTGAAATTAATGAGGCAATGACAAACCTGTGCCGGTGCGGCACACGGCATCGCCTTTATGGAAGCCCTTGGCTCCATTCTTGCCCAGGGCCGCGGAAGTTTCCGTTTTAAACGGCCGGGTGACCATCCCCAGGGTTTTCTGCGCGGTTGATTGCGGTGATGTGGTAAATCCTGATATTATAAAGGCACAGATAGAGGGCGGCATCGGAGAAGCCGGGGTCCCGTCAATTGCTCCTGCCGTGACCAATGCAATTTTTGCCGGAACCGGTCGCCGCATCAGGGCACTGCCTATAAGCAACTATGCGTTTTTCTGAACGTTTGCTATCGGCTGTTAAACAGTGTAATAATACTTTTCCCATAATGGAGGCACCATGAAAACACACTACCGCAAGCAAAATATCGGCTTTACAACAACCCTCTTTCCGATACTGTTTCTATGCCTGCTTTTGGCGTGCCCGGATGTCCATGCCGTGCCCCGCACGCCCGATGATGAGATCGAGATCAGCTGCGGCGAAGAGAACCCGGGGGGCCAAAAGGTACTGATTGCCTATGACACCATACACGGATCAACGGCAGAGGTCGCGGAAAACATCGGCACCAGCCTGTGCGCGGAAGGGTACCTGGTTGACGTGCGGTTTGTGGGCAATGTAGATTCCCTCGATGCATATGATGCGGTTATCATCGGCAGCGCAATTTACCGCTTTACCTGGCTTGCCGATGCCCTGGCGTTTATGGAGACCAATAGGGAAACGCTGGCATCCATGCCCACAGCCTTTTTTATCGTCGGTGCCGCACTGTTTGAGGATACTCCCGAGAGCCGGGCAGCGGTCAGGCAGGCATTTGTTGATCCTGTGCTGGAAGAGCACGCTGCTATCGATCCCCTGGCGGTGGGACTGTTCGGCGGGGCGGTGGATTTTACCACCAACAGCTACACCTTTTTTGAAGCCTTTGTCCTTCGCGTTCTGGGCCTTTTCCTGGGCTTTACCGACAGCGCCGACTGGCGCGATTGGAATTCCATACAGGACTGGTCTGAGGAGGTCGGCGCACTGCTGCGCTGATGGAGATTTGTTTATGGTAACGGGAATTATTCTTGCCTCGGGCTTTTCACAACGCATGAACAAGGAAAAACTTCTGCTTCCGGTTGACGGTGTTTTTCTTGTGGAACGGGTGGTCCGTGCCGCGGCATCTTCGCTGCTTGATGATATCGTGCTTGTGTATCAAAATGACCAGGTGAAAAAGCTTGCCGAAAAACAGGGTGTCAGGACCGTGTACAACAAGCATGCGGCCCGGGGGCAGAGCGCAGCAATTAAAGCAGGCATACAGTCGGCCGGACCCGGCACCAGGGGCTTCATGTTTCTGGTCGGCGACCAGCCCTTTCTTACCCCTGAAATCATCAACACGATCATTGATGTGTTTGCACAGGAGCCCGGGAAAATAGTTGTTCCCGTCTACAGCGGCACGCGGGGAAATCCCGTCATCTTTCCTTCGTCCCTGCGCACACGGCTTTACGGGCTTGAGGGGGACCGCGGCGGCAGGGCCGTTATCGATCAGATGCATAAGAACATTACGTGGGTAGCAATAGAGTCACGCATTGCAGGGTGTGATATCGACACTACAGAAGATTATGAAGAATATACCGGCAGAAGCGGGGGCCGTTCGGCATGATTAAGCAGCAGGTTGTCCGTTTCAACAACGCGGCAAAGAGATACGGCCTGTATCGTTACAGTTCAATTATGTTGGCGGTCATCATTTTCGTACTGTCGGTTACCCCGTCCATTGCCGGCGGCATAAATGCCGGGGTGAGCGCCCACGGCCTTGCCTATTTTGTGCTCTCTTTCAGTATCGGCCTCTATTTCAGGGCGCACCGAAAGCCGCACCCCTTTCTTAAAGCCGCAATAGCAGCAGGGTTATACGGACTGCTCATTGAATGTGTTCAGCATTTCATCCCGTATCGCTGCGGCGAGATGCTTGATGTGGTCACCAATTTTGCCGCCTCTTTTTGTGCGGCACTACCTGCCTGGGTTCTCATGAGGAACACATGGATATAGATCCCTTGGTTGACGCGCGAAAGGGGGCTGTCGGTCCTGTTACGTTACCTCTGGTCCACAGTTTTAGGGATGGTTCTCTTTTTCCCAGTTGCCGAGCCTGTCTGAAATAAATGATACAACCTGTTCATGCTCTTTTTTTCCCGGGCCGTGAATGTGTATGGGGGCGCCGAATTCCAGATGGATTGTTTTTCGCACATCAAGAGGGCCGAAATCTTTTATCAGTTTGCCCTCGCCCCAGAAGTCGGTTTTCAGGGCAAGGGGAATAACCGGGACGCTGTTTCTTCTGGCAAGCTTTATGCCCAGGCTATTAAAGTGTTCAGGCTCGAAAATTCTCTTTCTGGTAGCCTGGGGGAATATTATGACCGATAATCCCCGGGCTATCTTTTGAGAGCCCCGGGTCATGACCTGTTTGAAGTCCTCGGACGGGCTTTGTCTGGTGACCGCTATGCAGTGGTTCAGGTATTCCCGAAAGAACGGAACCTTGAGCAGCTGATCCTTTATAACATACACGGGTTTTTTGAACGGGAAAATAACGGCAGGCAGGATGAGTGTCTCCATGGTGCTCATATGGTTTGCCACAAAAACCACCGGGCCGTCCGTGCTTTGGATGTGGGAGAACCCTTTGATGGTAAAACGGCCGCCGCAGTTTTCGACTATTCTGAACACATCCATTGCGGCAGCGTACCAGGTCGGCAGGTCGAGCCGGCCCTTGCGGGCTTTGGGCCAGTACCCAAACACGATCCCGGCAAACCGGAGAACGTAATACAGCCTGCTTCGCAAAAGCAGCCGGTGCAGCAGACGCTCCTGTGCCGGGGGGGTTACGTATGTGCCGTCATCAAGCGCAAGCGGTTTCGGCCATGCGGATACATTTTCCGGTGTTGTTTCCATCAGGCGGGTTCTCTGCGTGACTCTGGTTGTTCTTTGTTCCACCCCTTCCGTAACCACTGTGGGGCATCGTCGACAATAATGGTATAGACACAGGGCAGAATAAACAGGGTAAGCAGTGTGGCCAGGAACAGGCCCCAGAAAATGGTACTTGCCATGGGCGCCCAGATTTTTGATTTTCCTCCGAGCCCCAGTGCCAGGGGCATGACCCCGAACATGGTGGTTATTGATGTCAGCAGGATGGGCCTGAGCCTGAGTCTGCCGGACTGAACGATTGATTTCCACCTGCTCGCGCCTTGTGAGCGCGCGTTATTGATGAAGCTCATCATGACGATGGCATCGTTTACCGCGATCCCCGCAAGACCGATAAATCCGTACAGCACAACGATTGAAAAGGGATCATTGGTCATGATGAGGGAAAAGGTCGCGCCGATGAACGCAAACGGTACCGTGAGAAGGATGATAAAGGGCTGGGAATAGGATTTGAACTGTGCGCCCAGAATGATGTAGATAAGGAAGATACCCAGGGCGAAAAGCCTGCCCAGGGATGAAAATGCCTCCTTCATTTCCTGAAACGCCCCTTCGAAGCGGAGGCGGCACCGTGGATATTTTTGCAGGATTGGCTCAGCCAGTTTCTTTAGCTCGCGGTTAACGGTAACCGTGGCGTTTACCCTCTTATCCACATTGGCGGTGATGGTTGCAGCCCGTTCAAGCTTGTAGTGAAAAATGTCCGTATAGCCGGGTTCGAGCTGCACGTTCCCGATGTTGTGAAACGAAATAAACTTACCCAACGGTGTCATGATTTTTATCTTTTCAATATCTTCGATATTTTTCACCTTGTCGGGATCATATTTAACGACGACATCGATCTCCTCGTCGGCCTCACGATACACCGTGGCGACCTTGCCTTCATACGCGTTACGAATGGTGGCGGCGATGGTAAACAGGTCAAGGCCGTAGAGCGCTGCCTTGTCTTCATCGATATATATTTTCAGGTCCTTTTTGCCGAAATTAAGGTCGTCTTTTATATCGTACACACCGGGTATGGTACCAAGTGCGGCGATGAGTTCTTCGGAAGCCTTATTGATGGTTTTTAGATATTTGCCCACAACCTTTATTTCAACATCAGGCGCCATGGGAGGCCCGGCCCGAAGCTTTCTGAAATCAATTGTGGTATAGCCGGGGATGTCCCTGAGCAGTACCCTGCACTGGGCTATAATGTCGTCGATGGACCGTTCGCGGTCTTTTTTCTCCACCAGATCAACCATAATATGGCCCAGGGAGGCGCTGAAGACCCATTCATCATCTGCCATTATCATACCGCTATTGGTAACAAAAGCTTCCACTTCATGCGTGGGCACCTGTGCAGCAATGCGGCGCTCCATTTTGGCAAGAACGCGGTTGGTCGTCTCAAGGCTTGTCCCCTCGGGCAGCCGGACGTTTATATAAAACTGGGAAATCTCCTCCATGCTGTACATGTCCACATCAATCACGCCGAACAGGATGAGGGACACGCATCCGAGAAACAGGGAAAAAACAGACCCGACAAAGACATAACGCCGCTTAAGCACGATGGTGAGCTTTTTGGTGTACCAGCTTCGAAATCTTTTTACAATCCGTTCTCGTATTTCATTGAGCTTTTCCCGTTTACTCCAGTCCGCAATGTGTGAGGGTAAAATGAGAAACGCTTCAATCAACGACGCGGAAAGGGACAGGCAGACAACCACGGGTACCACCCGCAAAAACTTCCCGATAATGTCGGACATGAGCATAAGAGGCAGAAAAGCGGCAATGGTGGTAAGGCACGCGGTAAAGACGGGACCCATGACTTCGGTGGTTCCCATGACAGCGGCTTCCTTTGCGGAAAACCCCATGGTGCGATAGCGGTAGCAGTTTTCAATGATGACGATTGCGTCATCCACTATAATGCCGATGACCATCATCAGGGCAAAAAGACTGCTTGTATTCAGGCTTTGCCCTGTGTTGTTCATGAAAATAAAGGTGCACATGATGGAAACCGGGATGCCGATAGCGGCAAAAAAAGCATTTCTCCACCCGATGAACAGACAGAGAACGATAACGACAAATATTGTTCCCATGATTGCATTGGAGCCGAGTTTCCTGATGGAATCACGGATCTGTATTGAGCTGTCATTGGAGATAAGGATTTTCCCGCCGGGAGGAAGCCGTTTTTTTTCGAAAGTCCGGGCAAGCTCTTTTATCTGGTCCACAATTGCAATGGTGTTTCCTTCCTTTTTCTTTGAGATGTGAAAGCTGACCCCCTGCTTTCTGTTAAAGAAGGAAAGGGTTGTTGTTTTTTCAAAGGTATCATCGATTGTAGCAATGTTGTCTATTTTGACATGCTTGCCTTCCGGATCCGAGCGGACAATAACATTCTTTATATCCTGTGGATGGTCATATTCACCTATTGTTCTGATGAGGTATTTTGAGCTGCCCACCTCCATGCTTCCGGCAGGCATATTGAAATTCGTACCCTGCAGGGCCAGGATCACCTGGTCCATGGACAGGCCGTAGCTGTACAGGCGGTCCGGATCAATTTTTACCCATATCTCCCGTTCCCGCACCCCGGTAAGCTCAATCTTGCCGATATGCTCTATTTCCAACAGGCGGTCTTTAAACTCATCGGCCAGCACCTTTAATACCTTTTCAGGCATATCGCCGGTTATCGTTACCTGCATGGCGGGCATGAGCTGTCCCGTATCAAGATCGAAAATGACCGGATCGTCTGCTTCTTCGGGAATGTCCGTCACCTCGTTAACCGCGGCACGGAGATCCTGGAGAATAATTTTAAAATCATCGTCGGACATTTCCTCGAAACGGATAAACAGCGAGGAGAGGCCCTCAGCTGACCTCCCGATAATAAAGTCGATATTGTCAACGTCCTGTACCTTATCTTCAAGTGGAATGGTTACGAGCTTCTCCATTTCCTCGGGTGAGGTCCCGGGGTAGGTGGTAAAGACGACAACCATGTTAAAGGTTATATCGGGCAGAAATTCTCTGGGAAGCTTGGACAGCGCGTAGAATCCCAAAATCAGGATGGTGACCATTATCGTATTTACGGTAACGGAATTGTTGACTGAAATTCTGGCAAGGTTCATTGATTGTCAGCGCTTAGAAAATTTTTTGATATGTGGCGGTAAAACGCGCTTATAATAATATTGTGCTGTCTGGCATTGAACACAAGACGGTACTGTCCGAAAGCATTTCATTGTTTACTCTTCAACTACCTGAACAAGGCTTCCTTCAAAGAGCCGTTCCTGGCCTGATGTGACGAGCGCCTGCCCCGGTTTGAGCCCCCGGTAAATGATCACTTTATCGTCAATGGCATGGGACGTGGAAATGATGATTTTTTTTGCCCTGCCGTCCTCGACAATCCAGATATAGGTGCTTCCGTTATCCTTGCGGATAAAATCCTCCTTTACAGCGATAACGCCTGTATGCGTGTTGGTTTTTATGGATGTGCGGGCCACCATGCCCGGTTTCAGGAGGGGTTGACGGCTGTTATCGATCATTATTTCAACAGGAAATGAAAGCGTTGAGTCATCAGCTTTTGTGCCGACGCTGTAGACCACACCGTTAAACTGTCTGTCAGGATATGCGTCAGTGGTTATTGCCACTGTCTGGCCCTCCTGCAGGGTTCCGATCTCCTTTTCTGAAACGCCGATGCGGATTTTTACTTTGTGAATAGCAACAACTGTTGCAACGTTTGTTCCCGGACCGACGTTGGTCCCTATATCCACGGTTCGTTCTGCAAGGATTCCCTGAATGGGACTTGTAATGAGGGTTTCCCGAAGTTCACGCCGGGTTATTTTAAGCGACGCTTTCGCTGATTCCAACAGCGCCCGGTCGGTCTTTTCTTTTGCTACGGCAACGTCCAGCTCAAAATCAGAAATAATTTTCTTTCCAAAAAGGGCCTTTTTCCGGACAAGGTCTTTCTTGCTCACCTCATAGTTGGCTTCAAGCTGAAGCACGTTTGCCTCTGCCTGCTCAACGCTGTATCGGTGCAGCTCATCATCAATTTTGAGAATAGGCGATCCGGGCTCCAGCGAGTCTCCGGGCTTGGCACTGATTGATTTGACCTTTCCCGTCACTTCCGACAAAATTACGGCCCGCTGCCATGCATGGATTACACCGGAATACCGCACGAAGGTGTCAATATCGGTCTGTTGGACGGTAACGGCTTTTACCGGAATAACCGTTTCTATTTTGTCGGCACTGTCGGATGCCTGGAGGCGTTTTCGTATACTGATTCGGACAGCCAGGACAACAGCAAGAATAACAATAATAACAACCGGTATGCTGATCCAAAGATACCGTTTTATATAGTTTTTTTGTTCGCCGGAACCGGACAGCCGGGGTGATGCCGGTTTCGATTCCTTTGTTGATGAAAAACTCCCCATCCTCTTTTTTCCTGTAAATGTATGATTAATCTTTTAAACTATACGAATGAGGGGGAAAAGTAAAGCAAAAAAAGAAGGTTAAGGTCTCGGGGGACGGGCCGCCTAAAGTGTTTGAGGTGTTTTTGTTGCCCGTATAGTGAGCCGCTTTCGTTCGGCATCACTTATTTATTGTCTATTGAGTAGTTTTTTGTTACAAATGAATGAAGATAGTAAGTTTTATTGTCGACGGTCGCCACAGGAACCTTACAACAAACGGCTTTTGGACGTATTATTAATATTTTTGGGACACTAAGATGGATTCAGGTGAAATTACCAGAGAAAAGATCGACAATCCTGACGGTACCGTAACACTTCTGTTTAGTTGTGAAGGCAAGGAGGTGGCAAAAACCATTGTCGACAAAAACTATAATGTCATCGAATGGGAAGGAACCGTTCCGGATGGTGTGGTTAAACAGTATTACGAAACCGGCACCATTCTGTCTGAATCCGTGTATGTGAACAACAGGCGGGAGGGATTAACCAAAATATTTCATGAAAACGGCAAGGTGCGGGCGGAGATTGTTTTCCACAATGATAAACCGGAAGGCTTGACAAAAGAATACTATCCCAGCGGTAACATCAATAAAGAGACGAACTTTAAAAACGGTACGCTCGAGGGACGGGCCAGAGAATTTTTTGACAGTGGATCCTTAAAAGCGGAATGGGAATTAATAGACGGAAAGCTTGAAGGGATTTCCCGGGAATATTATGAAAACGGCACGCTGAAAAAGGAATGGGAAAATGTTGGCGGAAAGCCTGAAGGGCTGCTGCGTGAATACTATGACAACGGACAGCTTAAGATAATCGGCAATTATGCGTCAGGCAAACGACACGGGCTCTATAAGGAGTATTACGATAACGGTGTTTTAAAAGGGGAGTGGAATTTCCGTGACGATAAGTGTGAGGGTATAGCCCGGGAGTATTTTGAAACCGGTGAGATAAAATATATAGACACGTATAAAAAAGATCAGCGGATAAACAGAAAAGCTTACCTTGAACACGAAAGACAGGACAAAACAGCACCAGGCAGTCGTGAACTGGCTGAGATCAAGGAAATAATCCTGTCCCATTCCGAAATGTATATGAATTCCCAGAACCAGATACTTGAGCGGCTGCGCCTTGTGGAAAAGAGAATGGTAACCCTCGAGGAAGCGCTTGCAGCATTAAAGACGTAGCATATAATGCTCAGGAATTACTTCGCCGTGTGCGGCAACCGGTTTTATGACTCGCGTAATTGTTTGAAGACCGGGATATGTTCGGGCAGGCTGAACGTTGTCCTGACGCTCCTGATCGTTTCACCCCGCTGTAAAATAACATGCTCGGCAATGGGTCCCAGTGCTGAAGAGGCAAGGGCAAGATAGGGAATCTTTTCCGGCTTAATTCCCATAATTCGTGAACAGGTTGCATCAACCGCAGCCAGGTCATTACCCATCACAATCACCCCTGCGTGCTTGGGGCCGCCCATAATGGGGCCGTCCCCCTGCATTCCTATGATGCCGTCAACAATGGCAAAGTGTGGTTTCAGCGTGGCGTTTATATCCACAATGCACTGCTCTATTCCGGCATGGTGCAGCACGTTCTTGGGCCAGCCGTACAGCGACCCCGGCATAACGCCGAAAAAATTTTTCAGCGAAAGGGTTGTTCCGGCCCAGTGGTGTGTCTTCATCTTGGCCATTGATACAATCACGTCCGCGCGGCGAAGCTCGTCGGGAAAAACAAGCAGCGGGAGACTGCTGAAACCACCGGCATTGGGCAGGGTAAAGCACTCGGAATAATTAAGGTCTTTAAACCGAACGCGGCAGTCGTAGAGAACGTCTGCCAGGCCCGATTCCTCCAGCAGCAGCAGTGCGTCTCTGCAATGTCCCGCCCCCTCGGCAACAAGCACCGATGCGGCCCCCAGTTTCCTGAATGCCTCTATAGCTCCACGGATTACGTGAGGATGGGTGTTGATGTGGACATGGCCCGCATGGGTTTCAACCAGATTGGGCTTTAAAAAAATCCTTTTCCCGCGGATATGGGCGGGCTTTATACCGACCTCATTAAAACCGTCGAGCAGGACATCGGTTATATTGTCGTCATAGGACGGAACTTTCGCAATAAAGGTTGCCGCCCTGGCGGAAAGCTCCGGGAGCACATGTGTGCGCCACCGGCGGTATATCAGACCGCCCGACAGCGCCAGCCCGCCCGTTGCCAGGCCCAGCTTCAGGAAATCTCTTCGCTGCCAGCGCTTTTTACCGGCCTCTTTTTTCGTTTTGCTGTCCATGCGGCTACCCACCCATGTTTTTCCCTATGCCTTCATGGCCGTCCCCCGACAGGTAGGCCAGCAGCAGCAGGCTTATCTGGCACGTGTCATAGCTGCCGTAATAGTCCTGTCTTTCCAGGCACTCCATCAGCCAGGAGCGTCCGTCGGGGGGATAGCCTGCCCATGACCCAAGGCCCAAAAGCGCCCAGCCCAGAGAAAGGGGCGTGCGGACGCCCGGCACACGTGTGTGCAAATAATCAATACTTGCCTGTACCCGGTTTTGTTCCACAACTCCGGAAAGGGTATGCAAAAGCATACCGGTGGCATTGGGTGTGGGGCGGAGCTTTTTACCAAAAATAACCGTATTTCCGTAGTTCCAGCCACCACCCGGCAACTGGCGGTCCATGGCCATTCGAATGGCTTCCCTGACCCGCCGGTGTTCTTCGCAGCCTGCCGTTTTTAATGCCAGAAGCGCCAGTGCAGTGGGCTCAGCCCACGAATGTGTCCCTTCAATCCACGGCCAGGCAAGGATTGTGGTATCATGGCCCTGCCAGGCAGGATCGGGCTGATCATGGGTGCCCGTTGTCTCCAGCAGAAAATCGATTGCCGGATTTTGGAACTGCTGAAATTCCCGTGCGCCCTGCCAGGCAAGTACCGCAAGCGACGTTGGCCAAAAAGCTGCGGCAAACGGTCTAAAAACAGACACCCGTCCATCTTCATGCTGGTCTGCGGCAAGACGCCCGCGTGCCTGTTTAACGATATCCCCGTCCGCATCTGCTGCATCAAGTGCCATAATAGCCCACGCAGTGGGGTCCGGGCGATGGCTTTCCTTTTCATAGAGGGCGAACCCCCCATCAGGAAGGCGCCGCTTTAAAAGCTCTTCAACACACAGCGCGGTAAAATGATCATGTTGTGACATGCATGTTTCGGAAAGATACGGGTGTTTAATATATGCCACCGCTATGCAGCGGCTTCATGGGAGGAGTATAAGAGAGGGGTTGTGAGGTGTCAATAAAAAACAGCTCATAGTTTGCTTATTACTGTTGAGACGCCTGCCGCTTGAATTATAACCGTCAAACAATCGTTTTCAGAAGGATCAATTATGGCCTGAAACAGGTTGTTGGTTTTCTTCCGCGCAAACCAGGTTTTCAAGCACCGGCATGAAGGCGGACAGCAAAAGCCTTGCCGTTTTTTTCAATCCGGGTGCTGACTCACACAGCCTGACAGCGATACTTCCGTAATCATAATACCAATTGATGAAAAGCCTTCCCGGGTATGAGCGGGCAAGCACCCTGTCGCGAAAAATTTTGAGCCGCTCACTACGGTGGCTGTTGAGGGGCAGTATATGTGCTGCGAGACATACCGAAGGATCATCGCCGTCCCGGTCCTCCGGAACTGCGGAGATAGTTATTTCGCTTGACCCGCCCGGTTCAACAGTCACCGCAGCAGAAAAAGTTTCATACGTGTCGGCCCTGGCCACGAGGGTGAAGGTGCCCGCGACATGAAGCAGCAGGAAATAGCCGCCGTCGCTCAAAGCAGAGCCGCCGCCATCGGTAGTGATTACGGCCCCTTCAACGGGTCCGCCGGTGGCGGCATCGGTTATTGTGCCTGCAATCACGCCGCTTGAGGAGCCCAGGGGGCGGTATACCTTGAGGTCATAGCCTGCGTCCTCACCGAAAAACGCCGGGTCTGCATGGCGCACGTTGACAAAATAAATGCCGTCTGCGGGACACTGCCAGCTGAGCAGTTCTTCCTCGCCCTCTATGCCGTGGTTCATGGAAAAGATCAGAGAAATGCCGTCTGTATCATAGAGCTCAATGACCGGGTCACATCCCGGTCCCGGATTCCCGGCCATGATTTCGTACTGCTCCTGTGCAACACCGTAAAACTTAACCCAGTCTTCGTCTTCGGCGCGGTGAAAGGTGTGCTGCTGAACTGCCTCACTGCTCAGCTCGCTGTCAAGAAAAATTACCCCGGCGTCTGCGAACGAGTTATCCTCCTCATATTGGTCGGGCGCCTGTGCCCTGACGGGAGCGGCCTGCAACAACAGTGCTGCCGGTAGAAAACAGAGAAAAGAAATCACCGTAAAAAGTAGGGGACGTCTATTGTTTTTGTGACGCTTCATGATAAGCCTTTTTTTTATGAACGTTGAGCAATGCTTCTGCAACAGGCAGGAGCGTGTCAAGGGCCGTTCTGCATCGCTCCAGGAGCACCGTGTCCTGACGGAGCAGATTTGTGAACCCCGGAGCCAGCCGGTAAAAGAGGCGTACGTATTTTTTGCCCCCGGGGTACACCTGCAGGACTTCATCTCTGAGCGTTCTCATCACCTTCGTTTTTTCATTTTCGCCTCCCGCCAGGAGGACCGCGGGACATATGTCCGCGGGCGGGGTGGTCGTGGTGGTTGAGGTTGAGGCCTGTTCCTGATACACTGCAGTCTGTTTGGGCAGAGATAGATTGCCGTCCTCATCCATGGCAAACACGGTTATATCGTAGGTTCCCGCCCGGGTGAAAGCGTCATATGAAGCTTCGTACCTGCCGCTTTCACGTTGGCTGAGGGTCAGTGTCTCCAGATCCGTAACCGGGTCGGCAGATGATGCGTGGCTGTAGCCGGGCGGCACAATGATCGCCCAGACCCTTTCTATGGTGCCGGTGCTGGAAACATCTTCGACCCAGATTGCTGCAGAGCTCTCGCCGTCCAGGTTTTGCTCAGGAACGATTGAACCAACGAGGGGATCGTCTCCGGCAAGCATGATGCCCGTGCCGATAGTGACGTTCATCGCCGTCCTGATGTCTTCCGACTCATCGGCAATTCCGTTGGCGTTGGCATCCAGCCGGGGAGTCTGGCCCCGCTGCCAGAGGGCGTTTACCGTGTGTGACCACGCGTCCCGCAGCGTTGCGCCGTTTAATACCCTGATCCAGAAAAAGGTTGAAAACGATACGAGCCCGTCGGATAAAAAATTGGCAGCCTCATCCTCCGCGGTGCCGGATACAATGATCCGCTCTTTGCCTGCCTGGGGAACAAGTGCGGGAAGAAAGCTGCCGGATAGGCAGGCGTCATAAACAACGGTAACCGTGCCCTTCAGGGTTTCCTGCAGACTGTCAAGCCATGCCGCCAGGTCTGTCGCCGCTACGGTTTCCTGAGGGCTTAGCTTAAACGTTTCGGCAGCGCCGTTTCCGACCATATACAGCACCACATCCTGCGCCTCAGTTGCGGCCCACGAGGTGATAGCTGTTTGAAGAGCACTTTTCGAGGGCCGGTCATCGATTGCTTCAGAAGTCCCGGCGCTTAAGAAACAGATAGTATCGTCAGTGTACCCCTGGTAGGTCAGGGCACGGTAGGCAAGCTGCGAGCACCGGTCTGTTGCGGGCCACAGTTCGTCTGCCGTGTCGCCCCCTGCCACAATAATTGCCCTGCTGGTCAGGGGCTCGTCCACCACTACTGTGGCAAGCAGGGGGACCGAGGTGTTGCCCAGGACGTCCCGTGCATAGATTGAAACCTGCCAGGTTCCCGGGACGGTGAAGACGTTCCATGATGCCTCATAGCGGTCATTGCCCACCGGAGCAAGGTCACATGACGGGAGCCCCCTGACCGGGTTGTCCGCTGATCCCTGCATATAGCCCGGGGGGCCGGCAACGGCCCATACCCGGGCAATGCCGTCAGGGTCGATGACCCCATCTGCATACAGGTTGGCAGTGCGGGTTGCCTGTATGGTCTGGAAAGGGGACACGCTGCCGATAGAGGGGGCGTCACCGGCAATCATGGTTCCGTTGCCGATGTGGGTTTCCCGTGCGAGTGCGCCGTCCTCTGCATCATTGCCCGAGCCGTTGCCGTTGTCATCCAGAAGAGGGGTCTGGTATGCCGTTGCAACGGCCATGGCGTCATGGGTACGGTCAAAGGAGTCCAGAAGGGAAAGGCCGTTGAAGATGTTGATCCAGAAGAAGTTAGAGAAGGATACGGAGCCCTGGGTGATAAAATAGGCACTCTCACCGGGCGCGGTGCTGGTAATAAGTATCCGGTCGCTTCCCGGGGGCGGCTGCAGGGCTGCAATAAAGCTGCCCGATTCGCAGGCGTCATACACAACAGTCACCATGCCGGTGATGCTGTCCTGGAGCGTGTCAAGCCACTGGTCGAGATCGTCCGCCGACAGGGTTTCGGCAGGGCTTATTCTAAAGGTTTCCGGCCCGCCGTGGTCGGACAGGTACAGCACCACGTCGTTGGTGTCAGCGCCGGCAGCCCACTGGGTAAGGGCCTGCTCAAGGTTGTCGATGGTTGTATCACCATCAACGTCATCTGCAAGACCGTTGTTGTCCAGGTCAAGGCCGGTGTCGGCGGTGAGGTAACAGATAGTCTCCTTGGTGAATCCCTGGTAGGTTAGGGTGCGGTAGGCAAAGTTGGTGCACATCTGGGTTGCCTCCCACAAATTGTTGCCGGCATAGGGCCCGCCGCCGGCTACAATGACTGCCCTGTTGAGCAAGGTCACCTCAGCCTGCCTGAATACCTGAACGCGGCTGTTGAACGTGTCGGCAACATATACGCGGCCATCCGAGGTTAGCGCCAGGCCTCCGGGGAGATCCATCTGGCCGGGAGAACTGCCGTGACTGCCCCATGTTGCGAGAAACTGCCCGTCAGGAGAAAATTTCTGAATGCGGTAGTTTACATTGTCGGCTACATACACATTGCCGCTGCTGTCCACCGCGATAACGGACTCACCGTCAAACTCACCGTCACCGCTTCCATGATGTCCCCATGTTGACAGAAACGTTCCGTCAGAGGTAAATTTCTGAATGCGATAATTATAGCTGTCGGCTACATATACATCACCCTCGGGGCTGACGGCTATGCCGTCTGGATGGTTAAATTCCCCATTGCCGCTTCCGGCGCTTCCCCAGGAGCTGATAAACCGGCCTTCAGACGTAAATTTTTGAATGCGGTTGTTGCCGGTATCAGCCACATACACGTTACCGGCGGCGTCCAGCGTCAGTGCCCGGGGTTCTGAAAACTCCCCCTTGCCGGTGCCGGAACCGCCCCAGGATGTCAGGAACTGCCCGTCAGGGGACAATTTCTGTATGCGGCTGTTGCCGGTATCAGCCACATAGACGCTGCCGCTGCTGTCCACAGCTATATCGAAGGGCTCGATAAAAGAGCCGTTTTTGATCCCGACGGTTTTCCACGCCGCGATGAACTGTCCGTCAGGGGTGAATTTCTGAACGGGGTAGGCCCACCTGTCGGTTACATATATGTTTCCGTCGCTGTCGATGGCAATGCCGTGAGGCTCACTGAACTGCCCCTCACCAACGCCGTGGTTCTGCCACCTTGAGATGAACTGTCCTTCGGCAGTAAACTTCTGGACGCGGTTATTATGCAGTTCAGATATAAACACATTTCCTGTAAAATCAACGGCCGCGGCCACCGGACCCCAGAGTTCCCCGTCACCGCAGCCGAAGTCGGACCACATGCTGAGAAAGCTGCCGTCAAGGGAAAAGAGCTTGACGGCATTGTTGTCCGTATCTGCAACGTAAAGGTAGCCGCTATCGGTGTCGATTGCCACGCCCCGGGGCCGGTCAAACTCACTGTCGCCGCTGCCCGTGCTTCCCCACGCGGCAATAAACTGTCCGTCCGGGAAAAATTTCTGTATGCGGCTGTTGCCGGTATCGGCAATATAGATATTGCCGCTGCCGTCCACGGCGATTGCCTGTGGCTCATTGAGATTTCCTTCCCCGGCGCCGGTACTTCCCCAGGCAGTAACGAACTGACCGTCCGAGGAGAACAGCTGTATACGGTTGTTTCCCGTATCAACAACACAGACATTGCCGCTTCCGTCTATGGCTATTGCGGTGGGCTGGTTAAAGAGGCCGTTTTCGGTGCCGCTGCTTCCCCAGGCGCCGATAAAGGCGCCGTCAGGGGTGAACACCTGTATGCGGTTGTTGCCGGTATCTGCAACAAAGACGTTTCCCATGGGATCGAGTACAACGGACCGGGGCTGCAAGAACTCACCGCTGTTGCTGCCCTGGCTTCCCCACATGGTTATAAGCTGGCCGTCGGAGGTAAACTTTTTTATGCTGTGATTCCATTCATCTGCGATATAAACATTTCCGCTGCTGTCAACGGCAATACCGCCGGGCTGATGGAAGTACCACGGCTGCTGCAGGGCAGGCCACATCCGTTCAAACCTGTATGTCTCTTCCGACAAGCAGGATGCGGGAGAGACAAGAGAACAGATGATACAAAAAAGGGCTATGGGAAAATTACTGTCGCTGCCTTTTTTCATGGGTCACCTCTTGCATGAGTGGTTATGTAAAAAACCGACCATAAGCAGCAGGTGTTCAGGAAGGCAAAGCTCATTGACCATAGTGATATGCAAATAAGCTTTCAGCAAGAATATAGAAGAAAGGCTTTTTTATGTCAATAAAATTGACAGCTTTGTAAAAAGTCTCAGGTTGTGTCATTGCGAGGAGCACAGCGACGAAGCAATCCCGTGATTTCAGCGACTTGGCAAGCAGAGATTGCTTCTCTTCGCTCGCAATGACCATTTTTTACGAATCCATCAAATTGTATTATTGATTATCATGTTCAACGGGTTACAATAGGGAATACAAAACACCATGCAAAGGGAGAAGACATGAAATTCTATCTTGCGGGCCCGCTTTTTACCCAGGCCGAGCAGGACTGGTGGCGGGGGTTCCGAACGAGGCTTCAGCAGCTTATCGAACAACGGGGGGCGGATGCTGAAATCGTCTGGCCCTTTGAGCTTGCCGGTCCCGAACAGGTTGCGGCGTGGGGAGACCGGGCAAAACATGAGATCTTCAACCTGTGCAGGAAACATCTGGAGGACACCGATATCGTCATTGCCCTTCTCGACGGCGCACAGGTTGATGACGGCACCGCATGGGAGATCGGCTTTTTTTATGCCCGAAAAAGGAAGGGCCACTATGTCCTTGGTTTGAGGACGGATTTTCGCAGTGCCGGAGACGCGCCCACGGCAACGGTAAATCTCATGATTGACTGCACCTGTGATATCATAGCCGGCTCAGTTGACGAACTGCTGGAAGAGGTTGACAGGATTCTGGATACCGGGTGCTAGATGCTGGATTCCGGCAACGGTTGCCCCGGAAGTCATTGCGAGAAGCGAAGCCACGAAGCAATCTTTTTTCCAGCTCGTATCCGGTTGAGATTGCTTTGCCCCGCCAGGGCGGGACTCGCAATGACCGGTAAATAATTCCTGGTGTAAGTACATTACTGAAACAGGGACCAGGCGCCGGGGCAGGTCAAAATCCAAATTCAAATTCTAAAATCCAAAACGGCTTTCACCGGTTCAGGACGCTCTTTTTTATCCTGTTGATGTGTCCCCTGCCGAGCCCCTTGACTTCACAGCCAAGCTCAAAATAGCGGCGGATCCTGTCGTCGGTGAGGATGCCGAAACAGTCAATCACGGCGGTGGGCCCTCCCACCTTTTCCACAAGCCGGTCGGGCTCAATGGTGAGATATGACTGGTGCGGGACAGCCAGAATGACCGCGTCGGCATCAGCAAGGGCCCCCTCCAAGCTTCGTTCTATGTGCAGGTCGGCAAGCTTCTCCTGGTTCCTGAAAAACCGGGCCCAGCTCCGGCCGCTTGCGGGATAGGTGTCCTGGCTTTCAAACTCCCACCAGTGCTCAACGTAGGGATCGTGCACCCTGAGCTCGGCGCCCATTTCGGTGAGCCTGCGCACGACCAGCTCCGAGCCGCTGTAGCGGGTGTCCCCCACGTCCCGGCGGTACGCAGCCCCCAGCACCAGTACATTTGCCGCGGCAATGGGCTTGTCCATGTTGCGCAGGGCGTCCCGGGTGAGCTGCGCGACCCGCAGTGCCCGGGTGTCGTTGATGTTTATGGCCATCTCGGTTATCTTGAAAATATCGTCTTCAAATCCCATGAGGTGCCGGTAGGCCCACATGCCCAGCCCCCCGTCCTTGGGCAGGCAGTAGCCCCCGATGCCGGGCCCGGGGAAGATGATGTTGCTGTGGGTGGGCCGGACTTTTATTGCGTCAATGACCTTGATAAGGTCCACACCGTTTCGCTCGGCAAACAGGCTCCACTCGTCCAGAAACGCCAGGATGGTTGCCCTGAAGCTGTTTTCCACCACCTTGGCGGTCTCGGATTCGATGGGCCGGTCCATGACGGTCAGGGGGAACTCGGCGGTGTTGATGACCTCTGTCAGGAATGTTTCCACCTTTTTCCGGGCGGTTTCGTTGATGCCGCTGCACACCCGCCAGAAATTCCTGATGCTGTCCACGTACTCGCTTCCCGGCATCACCCGCTCAAAGCTGTGGGCAAGAAGGGGCTCGGCAGCAATGCCCCTTTTCTTGAATATTTTTTTCATAATGGGGTATGCAATCTGCTCTGTGGTGCCCGGCGGGATGGTGGTTTCAATGAGAACCAGTGCCTCGGGCCGCATCTTTTCGGCAATCACCGCGAGCGATGCTTCAAGGGCCTTTATGTCGGCATAGCCGTTTGCGACGTTTCCCAGGTCCTCTTTAACGTAATCACACTGCACGTCGACCACAATCACATCGGCCAGGCGGATAACGTCATGGGTGGAGGTCGCGATGAAGGTCTTCTTTTCAGCGACCGTGCGGCGGATGATGGCGTCCACCTCGGGGTCCTCTGAGGCAACGGGCGGCACGCCGCGGTTGATGTAGTCTATCTTCCAGAAACTCCGGGGGCTGGGGCGCTGCATGCCGATGACGAACTTTGAGGGGTTTCCCCGGTCGTCCTGGCTGTCTGCCACCACCGCGGCCATCACGGACCCCACAAACCCCAGGCCCATGACCACCACGATCTCCCGGCCCAGGCCTCGCTGCTCGTCAACAGCCGCCGTTATTTTCTCAAATTCCCGCTTCTGCTCTTCATCTGTGGGAAGGGGGTATTTTTTATTGTCGGGTCCAATTGAAAACTGTTCCATAACAGCCTCCCTTTTGTGGGTTTATAACTATTGTTGCGTTCCAGGGATACATGCAATAATCATAAATGAACTAAGTGTGTAGTGAGCACTAGGATTCAAGGATTCCAGGGTTCAAGTGAAAAACAATGAAAGTAAAAATTTTTAAGAGGCTTTGAAAATATTCTATATCCTCGATTAAAAAGACATTAGATCTCTTGAATCCTCGGCCCCTCGGATCCTTGACCCCTTTCGTTGATATTTCGTACATATAGCCCGGATTTGTTACAGTTATTCCAGTACATGACAGCGGCAGCTTTGAATTGTGGGTAATGGTACCAGTGAAGGGTGGTATGTCAATAGAAAATGAGTTAAAATTGTTAAAATTTATTTAATTGACAGATTGCGTGTATATATATAGTATTTTTTTAAATAGACTATTTTTGTCGATTAAAATTTTATCTTAACGTGGCTATGAAAAGCAACGGTAACACGTCTATTTGTTTAATAAGAGTTGAATTTTAACGACTTTCTAAAAAATTAAAAACATGGTCATTGCGAATCCCTCCGTAGCGGGACACTGCGGAGGACGGGTGGCTGCCGCGCCCTGCAATGACCGTTCCCGTGTTCTTTACGGATTCATCAATTTGATGGATTCGTAAATAATGGTCATTGCGAGCGAAGCGAAGCAATCTCTGCTTGCTAAGTCCCTGAAATAACGGGATTGCTTCCTCCCTCCGTAGCAGGCTACTGCGGAGGACGGGTCGTCGCTGTGCTCCTCGCAATGACACAACCCGAGACTTTTTACGAAGCTGTCAATTTTAACAACCAAACAATATAACCCGTCCTTACAATGCCTGCTTGTTAAAAAAAAGAGGGGCCTATCATGCGAAAAAAAGACAGTAAAAGAGTATTTTTAAATGCGTTAGTTGTTATTTTTACAGCCTCCCTATTCTGCCCTTTTTCTTCCCGGGCCGCCTTTACTCCCGAAGGGCTTGACAGCGGTTTCGGCGACGGCGGGGCCGCGATTTTTGACCTTGCGCCCAATGACGACTGGATCAACGCAATCGCCCTTGATGCGGTGAGCAGAACGGTGGCGGTGGGCCTTATAGATAACACCGAGGATAATGACGTGCTGGTAGCCCGCTTCAACATCGACGGCTCACTTGACACCACCTTCGGTACCGACGGTGCCGTTACGTGGCACGGCGGGTACGGGTATGATGAAGCCCACGGGGTCGTCATACAGCCAGACGGCAAGATTGTTGTTACCGGCGCCTCAGACGGTGAAACCTGGCAAGATGCCCTGATTATGCGCCTGAACAGTGACGGCTCCTTTGACACCGGTTTCGACACAGACGGCGTGCAAACCTGGACCGGCCCTAACGGTATCAGCTACCTGGTGGGGGTTGCACTTGACGCCTCAGGCAACATCGTGGCAACGGGCGCCACCCGGCAAAGCGGGGGCGTGTACAACGACGTGCTTGTCATGCGCCTGGTGAGCGCCACCGGGAGCCTTGACACATCCTTTGACGGCGACGGCTATGCAACGTGGAACAACGTATCCGGCAACAGGCATGACAAGGGAAGTGATCTTGCCGTACAGGCCGACGGCAAGATCGTTGTGGCAGGCTATACACATAACGGCTCGGATTATGACAGCCTGGTTTTGCGGTTTGACACGGACGGGAGCCTCGATGCTTCCTTTGGCTGCTGCGGCTATGCCGTTTGGAACGGTGCGGGAACCAGCCAAAACCTGTATGCAGTTGAGATACAGCCTGACGGAAAAATCGTTGCAGCGGGCTCCACCTGGGACGGGGTCAATTATAATGACACGCTGCTTATCCGGTATACCAGCGGCGGTGCCCTGGATACGACATTTGATTTTGACGGGTATGCGACATGGGATGACGGCTCCAACGAGGCACTGTATGATTGTGCACTTGACCCAAGCGGCAATATTGTTGCCGTGGGGTATGCCGAGCAGAGCACGGTAACCTACAATGATTTTCTTGTTCTCAGGTATACCGGCAGCGGAGCTCTCGACACCTCATTCAGCTCCGACGGGTATGACATTCTTGACAGCGGATGCGCCCGGGATGATGAGGCCAAGGGTGTGGCAATTCAGAATGACGGCAGGATTGTGGTGGGCGGGAAATTTGCGATAGAAGACACCCAATCTGATCAGGATTCCGCCCTTGTGCGCTACAGCAGCACCGGTACCCCCGATGAGACATACAATGGGGACGGCATTGTTTACCGGGACTTCGGAACTGCCGGCGACGGGGCCCATGATGTGGCAATAGATGCTGACGGCAAAATAGTTGCCATGGGGGAGGCAGATAATTCTGATTACTATATGGATCTATTTGTTATGAGGAGCCTCAGCGACGGTACCCTGGACAATACCTTCGGGACATGGGGGTATGTACGGGACCACATTAACGAATATCCATCCTCTGGACTGGCCATACAGGCCGACGGCAAGATCGTTGTGGTGGAAAGCACTAATTTACATGAACCAGATTTTAACTTAACAAATGTGCTCGTGGAGCGCTACGGCACCACCGGTGCCCTTGATCCCGCCTTCGGCGACGGCGGCAGGGTATCATGGGATACGGGTGCAGCGGATTCGTCTGATTTCAGTTGTGAGTATGGAAACAAAGTACAGATAGACGGCGACGGCAAGATCGTGGTTGCTGGCTCAGTCGATGATGACGGCACGGACGGTCTGCTTCTCAGGCTCAACAGCTCGGGTTCCTCTGATGTGGATAATTTTCATTATCCCGACGGCTATGTTACCTGGAACGGGGGGAGTGGGGATGGTTTTTTTGATCTTGCCGTACAGCCTGACGGAAAAATTGTTGTTGCCGGCTATACGAGTAACGGTGAATTTGATGACGCCCTGGTGCTGCGGTTTCTTGCCGACGGAAGCGGTCTTGACAGCAGTTTCGGTACCGGCGGCGTGGTTACCTGGACCGCCGGTTATGATGACGAGCTCTACGGCGTTACCGTTCAGCCCGGTGACGGCAGCATTGTTGCCGCGGGCTATTCCGACGGCGGTGAATTTGATAACGCCCTGATGCTGCGGTTTCTTGCCGACGGAAGCCTTGATCCGGCCTTCGGCGCGGGGGGCATGCTGACCTGGACCGGATCATATAACGATTACTTTGAGGACGTGGCCGTGCGATCTGACGGCACCATTGTTGCGGGCGGGTATACCCAGAGCGAATCCGATTTTGATGCCCTGGTCGTTCGCTATGAAAGCGACGGGACCCTTGATGCGTACTTCGGCAACTCTACGCCGCTAGGCGCGTATATATGGGACAGCGGCTTTCTTGATGACAAGATTTACGGCGTTGCCATACAGCCTGACGGAAAGATCGTTGCAGCAGGAACGGCGGACAACGGAAATAATGCGGACACCCTTCTTCTTCGTTTTGAAGGCACCATTACCCAGCACGACCTTTCCGTTGTCATAGACGGTACCGGGGCCGGATGGGTTGAAATCGATCCCCCGGGCGCTCTCTGTACCGATCCGGCCTGCTCACAGACCTATGCGGACGACACCGTGGTGACCGTTACCGCAACGGCTGACGCGGGCTCAACCTTTGCGGGCTGGAGCGGTGACTGCAGCGGTGTTGCCGCCACCTGCACCATTACCATGACAGCGGCACTTACCGCAACGGCGACCTTTGATTACGTCCCGGTAACACACACGGTAGAGAACGCCGATGACAGCGGAGCCGGCTCCTTGCAGCAGGCCGTCACTGATGCATGTTCCGGTGATACCATTGCCTTTAATCCCGGCCTTGCTGGTTCTGTGATTCTGGTTACTCCAACATATTATATCGACAAAGACGTGACCATCAAGGGGCTGGGTCAGGATGCTCTTACACTCAGCGGCATGGGAGCCACCAGGGTGGTCAAGGTTGAGAGCGGGGCGTCGGTCACCATTAAAGACATCACCATCGCAGACGGCATGGCCAGTTGGGGCGGCGGTATCTATAACACCGGCACGCTGACCCTTACCAACTGTACTGTCCGGGACAGCGCATCGGCCCCGGGTGGGCCCGGGGGCGGCATCAAGAACAGCGGCACCCTGATCATGAGCGGCTGTACGGTGGCGGGCAATCAAGCGGGTGACGGCGATCCTGTCTTGCCTGGCGGCGGCGGTAGCGGCGGCGGGATCTATAACGAGGGAACAGCCGTCATAACCGAAAGCAAAATAGCCAACAACAGGGCCGGCCACGGCGCTGATGACTCGGAAACCGGCGGTAATGGCGGCCACGGCGGCGGCATTTTTAACGGCCTTACCGCGCAGATTACCCTTACCTACAGCTCGGTGGGCGGCAATATGGCCGGAAACGGGGGCGTTGCCCCATCCAGCGGTAACGGCGGGCACGGCGGCGGCCTGTACAGCCAGGGTGATGTCAGGTTGGCCAACAGCACCATAC